>Ga0207044_1002_pt1 | contig 114081 bp, 111 predicted proteins | sample Alteio_BWMinCont_68_FD_153300 | JGI IMG/M metagenome (GOLD analysis project Ga0207044, IMG submission 153300) | Enriched cells from forest soil in Barre Woods Harvard Forest LTER site, Petersham, Massachusetts, United States -... | ecosystem: Environmental > Terrestrial > Soil > Temperate forest... | reverse complement strand
CCGACACTCCTATCCGCCGCCGTCGAAGCCCAAACCCACGACCACGCCGCACAGAAATTTTGTCACCGCAGCGGGACGGCACGTCAAAGTCACCCTCAACTCCACGCGCACGCTCAATGTCGTAACATCCCTGATTCGCCGACGCGACACAGTCCGCCAAGTCTCAATGAGCGCTATGGCCTGTTAACGTCACCTGAGAAAATCGCTGCTTGACTCTACGTTCACAGGGTTTTTTCGTAATGCGACTTGTTCAGGCACTGCGCCGAGTTTGAAACGGAAGTTAGGCGCGTGTATCGTGACAGGGCCGCTGATCCGAGCGGAACTTGGTGAAGGAGACAGAAGAACCATGGTGACTTCAATCCGAAGCAGATGGCTGGCTGGAGGGGCCGTTCTCCTCATTATTTCGGCGCTGTGGGCACAAAGTCGTGGCACGTCCGAAGACGAGTCTGCGGTTAGGGCGCTAATTCAAGGTGCGGATGGCGACAACAAGAATGCCACCAAAGCAAGGCAGTACGCGCTCGATGCGGATTGGACGAATTCGTTCGGGGAACGCCTACACGGCCGGGAGGCTCTCTTGCAGAAGTTCGATCAATTGGCCCACTCCACCTTTTACCAAGCGGGTAGGGATGCCCCGGACTCGGATAAGGTGGACGTCCGATTCGTGAGGCCCGATGTGGCAGTGGTTTACGAATACGAGGAAGTTGTTGGTCAGGTCGATCCGACGATCAGGAAGCCGATGCCGCCGCGCAAAATTCATCATCAGTACGTCGTCTCCAAAGAACACGGCAAGTGGCTCATTCAGTCAGAGTTAATCATGGACGAAGAACACTTCGCAGATGGTAGTTCGGAATGAAACCGCTGCTGTGGACTGCAGGACCGCGATGTAGTCAATGAGCGAAATGGCCTGATAGCGACAGTTCACGTTAACTTCCGGTTTGCCCGTTAATCGGGATTTGGCCGTAGTCCAAGAAGGTTCGCGGTAAGTCACCGAGAGATATAATTCCCGCGTGTCGGCAACCTATGCGGCATGTAATGGCGCTTCGCCTTTCCCAAAGCGGTTCTAGTTTTTGCAATCGCGTTTTTCTACACGATTCTGGTCCTAAACAACATCACGGATTACGGCTCCAACTATGAGTTTGTCGGCCACGTCCTCATGATGGACTCAACCTTTCCGGGGAACCACGGCATGTGGCGCGCCATCAATTCGCGGCTATACATACGGTCTTTTACATCGGCATCATCGCTAAGAGTTGCCCGTGATCCAGACACAATGGGGCAAAAACTCTTACAAACAAGCTCAGATTGTAGTAGTCAGTTCACTACGGGAAGAACACTAAGGCTTGTCCATTTAACCGCGGCAATCGCGCGATAGCCCCTAGGCATTCGCCACTCGCGAAATCGAAGCCAACAACCTCATCGCGGGCTACACAGTAGAGCAGTCCACCGGGACCAAAGCGGAGGCCGCGCGGTTTGCAGAATTCGGCCTTCCCATTTGGAGAGAAAACTCGGACAAGGTGCCCATCCATCGCATCATATTCCCGAACGCTCGTCACCGCGTCCACCGCGCCGAATGGACGCTCGCTAGAGACGACGATATTGCCGTTGGGCGCGATTGCAAGATCGAGGGGGGCTCAGTTCGGGATCTGCGACCAGCCGAGAGGGCTTGATAGGTGTGGCTGGAGTGAAGGCCAATATGGTGTTATCGCCTTGGCCGGTGGGCCCGATTCCTGAGGCGAGGAACAGCCGGCCATCTTGACCGAAAGCAAACCCTCGGGGGAAAGGTACGACCCTGGGCGGTAACACATGCTCCAGGGCAGCGTCGAAACTGGTCGACAAGGCGACGATAGTGCGTTCGCTGCGCAGGCCGACGAAATACCGGCCATCCGGGCCGAAATTGCCACCGCCGGGATTCAGGCCTTCAATTCGCCCAGTATCGCGAACGATGCGCCCATGCGAGGAAATCGCTAGCACCCGATCGGCCCCACTGTTTAGAAACAGCAAGTTTTCCTGTGGATCGACGGCAAGGCCCCGCGGATCGACAATGCGATCGTCATCAGTAAATGTTCCGCGCAGCGTGCCGTCCAATTCAAAGCTCAGCAGCGCGCCAAAGCCGTCCCCATTTGCACCGGAAGCGCTTGTAACAAGAAGCGGCATCGCAACAGTCCTCCGCAATCCCGAGACCGCCAAGGGGTCAGAATCCGGCACGGCTCAACCCCAGCGCCACGGTTAGCCAATGTGAACTGGCAGAATGTTCTTCCCGACTACATTCCCACGCCTCTCTTGATTCTATGCGCGGCAGATCCGGTGGTCGTATCGTGAATCGTGCCAGATACCATTCTGCGTGGATGGTCCGCAATCCGAGAGTAATCCTCAAACAGGCTCCCGGAAATTGCTCCGATGGTTTCCGCTCATGCCTGACACGTTCTGCCTCTTCCGGCATAGGGTGAGAATCACGCCATTTGCGAAGGTGAAGTTAGCTGAGGGCGTCGTTTCAACGGAATGAGAAGCATGAGATGGCCAAGGCATTGACTGATGTCATGGTCCGTTTCGAAGGGTCGGAGGCATTCCGAGAAGTAGTTTGGGTCCTGATCGAACTGCTACACTGCTGGCTGGCCCATTGGCGTCCGGCCGTTCGCCGGGCCGAAGTCGCTGAAAGAGTCGCTTTCCAGATCGAAATCGATAGTAGAGACGATCGATGGTAGTCCTACAACCCGTGCTGCGTGGGCAGCCCCGGCACCGCCAATAGAGGGCCAGTTACACGGTCTCGCTTGAGGTCGAGGAGTGCTTTAGATGTAGGCGTTGCGAGGAAGAGCATCTCTACATACGGAGAATACTTGATGAAAACTCAATCATTTCTTATCTCAGGCCTAAGTCTAATCATCGGAGCCGCCGTCGCCTTCGCGATCAGTGGGCACGTCGCGGCCGCTGGACCGAATTGGCCGGTGAGTAGAGTCACCGACCTTGCCCAGCCCACTGCGGCGATGACTCCCGTGCTGGCAAAGAATCTGTCCAACTTCGATGATTTAGATTTCCACGTCTACACCGGGCAGCACTGGGAAAACCTCCCCAAGAGCCATGCCGAAGACATCACAGTTTATTACCCGGATGGTCATACGACGAAGGGAATTCCCGCGCACATCAAGGAGCTCAATTTCATGTGGACGTTCGCACCGGATAATCGCATTGTCGAGCACCCGGTGCGTTTCGGCACTGCGGACGGCGAGTGGACTGGCATCATGGGTTATCTCGATGGTACGTTTTCCAAACCCATGGTTCTCCCCGGAGGCAAAACGATTCAGCCTACTGGCAAGCGATATCACCTACCGATGTCGACGCTCGGACATTGGAATCACCAGGGAACAATGTCCGAGGAATACCTCTTCTGGGATAATGACACCCTGATGAAACAGATCGGCGCGGAGTAGCTCATTGCACGTGCTATTCCCACGAACTGCGGTAGGGCAGCCAAGCCGATCGCGGCTTATGGCTGCCCGCTAGATTCGCGGGCGATTGGAACGCGCAGACGTTCTAGTATCTTCAGCAGAGGCTAACCCCTGCATGAGAACGCCCTTGTCCTGCGAAACACGCTTATCGCCATAAACTTTCAGAATCATCGGCAATCCGGAAACTGGGCTAACCGGTCTTCAATTGACGATAAATCGCGATTACGCTCAATGACCTTGCCTGCCACTGCTCAAAAGGGGCAGAATTTGACAGGGCAGCGAACGTGAAGATTGCGCTTCGAACAGCGTGCGGTGGAGACTTCGTCTTCGCCCGCAACCTCTATTTCGAGACCATGCGGGGAATGATCGAACGCCTTTTCGGTTGGGATCAGACGCGCGAGGAGAGGAACTTTACTGGGTTCTTCAAAGTCGAGGAAGTCAGGATCATCATCGCCGACGGACAGGATGTGGGTTGGATTCAGGAGCAAGTTGAAGACAGGACTGTCAACCTCGGCTCTTTCTATGTGCTGCCCGCGATGCAAGGGCGCGGCATCGGGACGAAAGTTTTGGATATACTTTTGACGCGCGCCGCTGATCAATCAAAGGCCATGACGCTGGCGGTTGTAAAGATAAATCCCGCTCGCTATTTTTATGAGAAGCGCGGATTTCGGATCACCCACGAAGACCAGCATAAGTTCTACATGAGAGCCGACCCAAAAAGACCTCCCCAGGACAACTGACGATAAATCGCGATATCGCTCATTGATGGACGGGCGGCTTGTTTTCTGGAAAGATGTCTTTCATGGAATGGATGTCAAGAGCGATAGACAGACTCCCACCATGGGCAAAGTTGATTTTTTATGCCCTCACAGTCCTTCTAAGCGTTTACTGCATCGCTCATTACGGTTTCTGGTCTTTTCTGCTGAAGGTGATCTTTAGCCCATAGTTCAAGATTTCAGACCGAACCACTACGTGCCGGGTGCCCCGCGTCTCGAGCCTTTCGAGACGTGGGTGTCGGGAGTGGGAAGACACCGCAAATCAATCATGCGCGCGCGCAGGCATGATCCGTTCGTGTAGAGCCGACACTCCTATCCGCCGCCGTCGAAGCCCAAATCGACGGCCACGCCGCACAGAAATTTTGTCACCGCAATGGGACGGCACGTCAAAATCACCCTCAGCTCCACGCACACGCTCAATGTCGTAACATGATTCGCTGACGGGACACTGTCCACCAAGCCTCAATGAGCGTAATGGCCTGTTAACAGAAGTTAGGGAAGTTAGGGAATATTCTCCCGCTGCCGACCAGTGGTTCGAATCGTTACTCGGCTGCCATTGCAGCTTTGCGTATTCCGCTTTCGCTTCTTTCAGGATTGGGATGCCGGGGTCAGCGTCTTCTATCGAGAGTGCTGCAATCAGAAATTCTCAAGCATGGTGACATTTTGTTCAAACGTTCGGAGATTGTAGGTGAGGTACCGGCCGTCGGGCGAAACACTTGTGATCAGCGGCCAGCCCTGACCGAACGGAACCTTCCACAGGCTCTTGAATTGCCCGTCCAAGTTTACGCGAAGGATGTGAAAGTCCGTTCCCAGAAGACCAGAGACCAAGAGAGCCCGACTGTCAGGAGCCCAAACCATGCCTTGCAAGACCTTGATGTCTTTGATTGCGATGGGAGGAAGTTTTTTGCCGTCTGTCTGGAGAAGCTCGATTGGTGTCTTGTGGTCATGCTCGATTGCGATTGTTTTCCCGTCGGGGGCGATAGTCCAGATGTCTGCGATCGCCTGGTCCTTAGCGATATTAGAGCCTCGACCTTTCGTGAGGTCCAGAAGTGCGTAAGCCTCCTTTCCTCCTGTAACTTCCGACACCACGCAGACGTTTGTTTGCGAAGCGCAATCATAAGACGAAAAGTGCCCCGCCTGGACTAGAGTTGGAGGGCCACCGCTGACCGGCACACGCATCAAGTTGGGAGCATTCTTGGTGGCGTCATCTTTCGAGCCTTGCGTGAACAAGAGCCATTCCCGGTCAGGGCTGAGAATGACCTTGGAGCCCTCAGAGCCCTCAGGTAGAGAGAGCACGGCTTGCGTATTATGAGTTCGCAAATCCTGTTTGAAGACTCCCCATTTCCCTTGTGGGTTCGAATTGAAAAAGACTGCCTGCCCGTCCGCTGCCCAACCAATCGGCCACTTTTTCCAACTATCTTTGGCTAAAGCACGACCATTTCCGAGATTTCCGCTGGGACCCAGAATGTCTGCAATCTGGGCGGTGTCTTGCTCCCGCTTCTTAAGAAATGTAAACCGACGTCCGTCGGCGGATGAGCTGAAATCTTCCTGCGAGAATCCGGTCCCGCTTGTAATCTGCACGCGGTCTCCATGGGGGCGGCCGCTATCTGGGTCGACCTCAATTGACCATATGTTTTGATAGCGCTCGTTCGGAGGAGGCTCGGCCAAGTTGAAGAGGACGCGCCCGTCCTGCAACCACGTTAAGTCCTCCATCCGCCTGTTGTCCGATTCCGCAACTACTCGCTGACTGCCACTTTCATCGCAAGACTCAATCAAGTATCTCGTAGGAGCGCCTTCGCCTGCCTCTTCGCGCGAGAAGATAATGCGTCTAGAGTTTGGTGACCAGGCGAACGACCCAATTGTAGAAGGTGACAGTGAAAGGATACGATGCGGCTCTTCACCACCTGCTCCCATAATCCAAAGTGCGTCCATGCTCTGAATTTTGAAGAAGACAATTCTTGAACCGTCTGGGGAAATTATGGAGAGTACGCCCTCGTCTGTATCGAGAACTTTGCGGATCGTCCCATCGATGGTGGAGAGTTTTCGCACCTCGTCGTTTAACAGGCTCAACAGCAAATGAGATCCATCGCGATACCAACCCCCAACCCATGCCGCACTGATGCCGGGGAACTGACGCTTCTCTCCGGTGTCAATCTGCAGTACGGCAAGCCCAGTTGCCTCGGAGTAGGCGAGCTGCTTGCCGTCAGGCGAAATGGAAGCCGACACGATGAAATCGTCGCTGGGGTTAGCTGTTAATTCTCGTTGAACCATTGATTTCTTGGGTTCGAGGCGCAGCCACCTGTGCCTAAAAAGAAAGGCTCCAACAATCAAAAGCACCGCAACGGAGATCGCGGTAAGAGCAAAAAGAATCGACAACTTTCTTCGTTGAACTTGAACTGGGGCATGAGCAGCGGCCTTGCCGGTCTCCGTGTCCCTCTTTAGTCGTTGCAGATCGGTACGAATATCGGCGGCATTGTGATAGCGGAGGTTGCGGTCTTTTTCTAGCGCCTTGTTGATGATCTCTTCAAGTCTCGGCGGAGTGTCAGGGTTGATTCGGACTACCGGTACAGGTCCTCGATTCAAGATGGAATCGAACATCGCGCCCGACGTGTCGCCCCTGAACGGCAATGTGCCCGTACACATCTCGTAAAGAACCGCGCCGAAAGAGAACAAGTCTGTCCGAGCGTCGAGTTCCTTCCCTCGCACCTGCTCCGGCGACATGTAAGCGATGGTTCCTACAGCTGTGCCCGGACTCGTCAAATGTTCCGCTGACTCGACGGTCGGTGCGCTCAAGGCAACGCTCTCCGGTTTCAAGGTAACCTTGGCGAGGCCGAAGTCGAGAATTTTCGCCTGACCTCTATTCGTGACGAAGATGTTCGCTGGCTTGATGTCACGATGCAAGATTCGTTTGGAGTGTGCCGCGTCTAGTGCGTCGGCAATCTGGGTGCCGAGATCGAGCACCATTTCAATCTCCATCGGCTTGCCAGAAATCACGTGTCGGAGGGTTTGTCCCTCCAGCAGTTCCATCGCGATGAAGGTCCGCCCATCGGCCTCGTCGATCTCGTAGATCGTGCAGATGCTTGGGTGGTTCAGGGAAGACGCAGCCTTGGCCTCCCGCTGAAATCGGCTGAGGGCCTGTACGTCATGGGCGAGGTCGTCGGGCAAGAACTTCAGCGCAACGTGGCGACCGAGTTTCAGGTCTTCGGCCTCGTATACGACACCCATACCGCCTCCTCCGATCTGGTGGAGGATGCGGTAATGGGAGATGGTCTGACCTACGGGTTGAGAGGACGTTGCCACTGAGTCGGAATAGTAGGTCCACCGGCGAGGCAAGTCAATGAAGGCTGGGCAGTTGGAGTCATCTCAGCACCACGGTTGACGCAAAATCGCGATTACACTCATTGACCGGCGACTAGGCCATCCTAACCTCGGGCTCTTCGGCGTTAGGGTGTGACTTCGACGGTCGGGTCATTGCTCACGCATTCGTCTTCAGCATCTGCTCGGCGTGCTTGCGTGAAGTCTCCGTCAGCTTCGCCCCACTCAACATACGCGCAACTTCTTCCGTGCGCTCCTCGCCGGTAATAAGACGAACGGATGTTCGCGTGCGCTCAGCAGAAGTTTTCTTCTCGATCAGATAATGATGGTCGGCAAAGGTAGCGATCTGCGGCAAGTGAGTCACGCACAGCACTTGATTCGATCGCGATAAGGCTTTCAGCTTTTTACCCACGGCTTCCGCGGCGCGTCCGCCGATTCCGGTATCGATTTCGTCAAACACCAGCGTGCGTTGCACACCTGTCTTCTTTTTTCCCTGTCCGGCTTCCACGCTGGCTTTCAGCGCCAGCATCACCCGCGATAGTTCTCCGCCGGACGCAATATGCTCCAGCCGTCGCAGCGGCTCACCCGGATTCGTAGAAATCAAATACACAACATGATCGAACCCGGACGCGGTCCAGTTCCCTTCTTCATCCGTTCCGCTGACCTCGATATGAAAATTGGATTTCATCGCCAGATCGTCGATCTCCGACTCGACCAGCTTCTCCAGTTTGCGCGCCGCTTCGTAGCGCTTCTTCGAAATGCCACGAGCGGCCTTCAAATATTCGTCGGCCGCTTGCGCCAACTCTCTGCGTAATTGGGCCAGAATCTCATCTTTGTTTTCCATCTCGGAAAGCTTGCGGCTGACTTCTTCGCCGTGATGGATCACGTCATCGAGACTAGGCCCGTACTTGCGTTTCAGCCGATCGAGCGCCGCCAGACGATCTTCCACCTCGGCAAGATGCTCAGGCGATGCTTGAATGCCGCCAGCGTAATCGCGGAGGGTTGCGCCGACATCTTCCACGCTGATGCGCGCAGTCTCGATCGCGGCCAGCGCCTCCTGAAATTTTGGTTCGTAGCGCGACAGCTCTTCGATATGCTTCTGCGCAGTCCGCAACGAAGATGAAGTCGACGCACCTCCTTCGTAAAGCAAATCGAAAGCGTTCATGGCTGCGCTGTAGATTTTCTCGGCATTCGCCAGCACGCGCTTCTCGGTTTCCAGGCGTTCGTCCTCGCCGGGTTGCAGCTTGGCATTTTCAATCTCTTTTTTCTGGAAAGTCCACAGGTCGAGCAGGCGGAGACGGTCTTGCTCGCCGCGCTCCAGTTCTTCAATACGACGAGCTATTGCCTTCCAGCTTGCGAAGGCCTCGCCAACTGCATCCAGTTGGGTGCCGGCAAACGCATCGAGCAAGTCCAGTCGCGCCGCAGCATCGAACGACAGGATAGATTCGTTTTGCGCATGAATGGTGGCAAGATGAGGCGCGAGTTGGCGCAGCACAGCCACCGTGGCTGGCTGATTATTGATGAAGACCCGACCCTTGCCGCCGGTGGCAATCTCGCGGCGCAAAATAATCGATTCGTCTTCCTGGTTGGCATCAATGCCGTTGGCTTCGAGAATTCTATTTATGCTGGCTTCGCTTCGCTGATCCACTTCGAAGACAGCGTTGATCACAGCCCGGTCGGCGTTGGCGCGAATCACGTCGCTGGAAGCTTTTTCACCGAGAAGCAAAGCCAGCGCATCAATCAGAATGGATTTGCCGGCTCCTGTCTCCCCCGTCAGCAGGTTCAAGCCAGCCGCAACTCTCCCAAATTTGATCGCAGGACCTTAGTTCGGCGAGCACACGCTGTCCTGCGATCAAATTTGGGAGAGTTGCGTGCAGCATAGCATGAAAAACGGTTTCCAGTTGCCGTTCTCAGCTCTCAGTAGTAGCTCAATTTGATTTGTCATCCCGAGCAAGCGTTCTTTGCGCAGCGAGGGATCTGGGCGAGCCGCGCGAAGCGTCGCGTTCTTCGCGACGCAACAATCGCGCGTTTGGCTCGCTTCCCTATCGATCTAAGCCACTACTCAGTTCGATTTGTCTACAGTGAACTCCCCGTTAATCCATGCGGTACGTCTCTCCAAGAAGCCGGGAATGTTCGTCTATAATTACGAGAGCCTTCAAAATAAAATGCATTTTCCCTCACTTCTGGCAGCGGTGGTTGGCGGGGAGATCGTCGATCTAGTCGGAGAAACCGGTCCCGTCGCGAAGCTCGTCCTCCTGTCCTTGTTGATTTTCAGCGTGATCTCGTGGGCCATCATTCTTTCGAAATGGAGTCTGGTGCGCCGCGCCCGCGTGCAGAGCGGACGCTTCGTGCGCGCCTTCCGCAAAGCCCAGCGCCTGCAGGATGTCTCCGCCGTAGCCGAGCAATTCAAGCCCAGCCCCTTAGTCGCCGTCTTTGAAGGAGGCTTCGCAGAACACAAACGCCAAGGCAGCAGCATCGCAATTCAACGTGCCATGCAAATCGCCTGCTCCGAAGAAGTCACCCGCCTCGAACGAAACATGCCCTGGCTGGCAATAACCGGCGCCGTAACCCCATTCGTAGGCCTATTCGGCACCGTCTGGGGAATTATCGATGCGTTCCATGGGTTGGGGACGGCGGGGGCGGCTACGCTGCGGGCGGTTGCGCCTGGGATTTCGGAGGCGCTTATCACTACTGCGGCGGGATTGGCGGCGGCGATTCCGGCGGTGATTGCTTACAACTTGCTGGGTAGTTCCATTCGCGAGTTTGCGGCGCGGGGGGATGATTTTGCTTTGGAGATGTTGAATGCGGTGGAGCGGGCGCAGCCCGCGGCACCGGAGGTACGGCGGTAATGGCTTTCACGGCTTCGAATGGACGCACCCAATCTTCCATCTCCGACATCAACGTTACGCCGCTGGTGGACGTGGTTCTGGTGCTGCTGATTATTTTTATGGTGACTGCACCGGTGCTGCAATCGGGGATCGAGGTCAGCGTTCCCAAGACCCGAACTGTAAAGGAAATTACGGAAGAGCGACTGGTGATCAGCGTGGACAAGCAGCAGCGGGTGTTTCTGGGCAACGATCCGATTAACATCAATGAGATTGCCAGCAAGCTGCGGCAAAAGATTCGCGATCCGCAGCACCAGTCGATCTTCATCCGCGCGGATGAGAATGTGCCCTTCGGTGCGTTCGCCACCGTCATGGATGCGGTCAAGCAATCGGGAATCACGAATGTGAGCATCGTGACCCAGCCTCTCGACAGCCATGGAAGCCAACGCTGAGATATTTTTCGAGCACGACAAGTGGGGCCGCAATCTGGCGTGGTCGGCTGGGCTGCACCTTGCAGTTGCGGGTTCCATCATTCTGTACGCGGCGGTTGCGTCGGGCGGCAAAGGCAGCGCATGGGGCGCGGGCGGCGGCGGCGATGCAATGGGAGTGACGCTGGTCAGTTCGGTTCCTCTGCCTGCCAGCACGGTGCAGACGCAGAATGTTCTGGCGAACGAATCGAAGGGGATAACACAGTCGCAGCCGAAGGCCGAGGAGAAGGAGCCGGAAGCGATTCCGATTCCCGACAAGAACGCGAAGACTAAACCAAAGCCGCGAAGCAGCGCGCAGCAAAAGCCCAAGCCGGAACCGCAAGAAGAGGCCAGCAACGTAGTTCCATTCGGAGAAGGCGGCCCGGTGAGTGGGCCCTACGGAAACTTCAATGCAGGCGGGGCGAAAGGCGGATTCGGATTCACTGGGGGCGGAGGCGATTTTGGTTCGCGCTATGCCTGGTATGTGCGCGTGGTGCAGCAGAAAGTTTCCGAGAACTGGCTCAAGTATGAAGTGGATCCGGGGATTTCGGATGCGCGGAGAGTTTATGTGACATTTGATATCGGGCGCGATGGGCACCCGACGAATGTGCAACTAGAACAATCGAGCGGAGTGCCTTCACTGGATCAGTCGGCGGTGCGGGCCTTGCAGCGCATCGATACTTTTGGTCCGCTGCCTCCTGATTATAACGAGAGCAAGGTTTCGGTCGAGTTCTGGTTTGATTACAAGAGATAGGTTTGGATCAGGCTTCAGGCTTCAGGCTTTGGGCTTCAGGTTATTTGGAAGGAATTGGCTTACTAATGCAAAAGGGCAACTTGCACTTGAAGGTTCGTCATCTTACGATGAGTAGAGCTTCGAACGCTGGTATCGGCACGAGGACGACCGGCACGCACTATTCCACAATCAAATCTCGCTTTAGCGCCGCGGTATTCTTTTTCTTCCTGACCGCGGTTATTGCTGTAACTCCTTGCTTGGGCCAGGATTGGATTAAGACCGGTACGGGCCTGGGGATGGAGAAAGTTCGCCTCGCGGTTCCCAACTTCAAACCTTCCACAGCGGACCCCAAAAACGCCGAACTGCTCAATGTTTTCGACGGCACTCTGTGGAATGACCTAGACAATGCCGGCATCTTCGACATGGTTTCGAAGAGCTTCTATCCGCTGGCAGTTCCGGGCACGCCGACCGAGGTGCAATTCGCATCCTGGAGCGCTCTGCCTCCCAATGCCGCGATGTTGGCGTTCGGCAACCTGGGCGTGACCGGCGGCAATGTGACGGTGCAAGGCTGGCTCTATGACGTCAAGAATACTGCGTCGCCGCAGGTGCTGGGCAAGCAGTATCAGGATTCGGCCACGACTGATGCCGCGCGTTTAATCGCGCACAAGTTCGCGGACGAAATCATCTTCCGGCTGGGCGGCGGTATTCCGGGCATCGCCGAAAGCCAGATTTACTTTGTCAGCAGCCGCACCGGGCACAAAGAAATCTGGGTGATGGATTACGATGGAGCGAATCAGCGCCAGATCACGCATTTGAATTCAATTTCATTGTCTCCCCGGATTTCGCCCGACGGCTCACGTCTGGCCTTCAGTTCGATGACGAAATCAGGTTGGGAAATCCTGATGTACTCGACGGATCTCAACCGGCTGGTTTCCTTTCCAAGATTTGGCGGTACGAATTTGTCGCCAGCGTGGTCTTCGGATGGAACCAAATTGGCGTTTTCATCATCTCGTTCAGGGGACCCTGAAATTTATACCGTCGACCAATCGGGCGGAACTCTTAAGCGGGTTACCTCTTTCAAGGGTCCGGACGTTTCGCCGGTATGGAATCGCAAGACGAATGCACAAATCGCGTGGGTAAGCGGGCGCACCGGACTGCCGCAGATTTACACCATGGAAGCGGATGGCACCAATGTGCAGCGGCTTACCGACCAGGGCTACGCGGTGTCGCCGGCATGGTCGCCTAATGGGCAATTTTTGGCATTCGCCTGGATTCGTCATTACGGGCCGGGCGCTCCAGGAGCGTCGGATATTTATCTCATGGACGTGGCCAGCAAACAGTGGGTGCAACTTACCCACGATGGCGGACGAAATGATTTTCCATCGTGGTCTCCGGACGGACGGCATCTGGTTTTTCAGTCGAGCCGTGCGGGAGGCGAACAAATCTGGGAGATGTTGGCCGATGGGAGCAACCAGAAGCAACTGACGACCAATGGGAGCAACACGCAGCCAAACTGGAGTTGGAAGTAGGGCGCAGTGGTGCAGTTCGACAGGGAAGCGAGCCAAACGCGCGGTTATTGTGTCGCAAAGAACGCGACAAATCGCGCGGCTCGCCCAGATTCCCTCGGCTTCGCTCGGGACAGGCTCTTCACTGCGCAAAGAACGCTTGTTCAGGATGACAATCGAACTACACCACTACCAAGTAGTGCGAAGGATTTTGTCGAAAAATCGGTTTGGCGCAGAAAAAAGGCCAAAATCCCAGATTGCAGGATTTAACATAACGTCTGTAACACTAGTGTTCGGCGAATTCTTCAAGTTAACTAGCCCGGAGGAGGCGGAGAATTGAACCCGCCCCGCTATGGATTCTGAGGCGCGCGTTGTGGGCAGCGGCGCGCGATTACGCACGGAGGAAAAGTGAAGCAGCATAGAATGAAGTGGATCACGCTTATATTCGCGTTGGGTGCCATCCTGTTCCTTGGCGCTTGCCATAAGAAGACGCCACCGCCACCACCACCACCGCCGCCACCGCCACCGGCTCCGACGGCGTCACTTACGGCAAGTCCCAACGCCATTCAGCAGGGACAATCGACGACGCTCAGCTGGCAGACCACGAATGCCACCGATGTGAGCATTGACGGCGTGGGAGCTGTGCAAGCCAGCGGATCGCAGTCGGTTACGCCGTCCGATTCGATCACCTATACCTTGACTGCGAAGGGAGCAGGGGGTACGCAGCAGGCCACAGCACGAGTCACTGTGACTGCGCCTCCGCCACCACCGCCTCCGGCCGCCGGACCGAGCGAGGAGGAGCTGTTCTCGCAGAACATCAAGGACATTTACTTCGACTACGACAAATCAGATATTCGTGCTGATCAGCAAAGTGCGATCCAGGCGGATATCGCTTTTCTGCAGCAGCATCCCAATATCCATTTCATCGTTGAGGGACACTGCGACGAACGCGGATCGACCGAGTACAACCTGGCTTTGGGCGACAGCCGAGCGGGCTCCGTCCAGAGTGCGTTGGTACAAGGTGGGGTCAGCGCCAGCAACATCAAAACGATCAGCTACGGCAAGGAAAAGCCGTTCTGCACGGAATCCAACGAAGCTTGTTGGCAGCAGAACCGCCGTGGCCATTTCGTGTATCAGAAATAGTGGCTGGAGGTGCGGAGCATGACCGGCTCCGCACCTCAATTTTTTCTGGCTAAGACCGCAGTGCGGTGGAACCGAGGGATTTGGCCGAGGCGAGACGTTGCAAGGAACGTCTCTACAGCTTTTGTATTCGGGCCTTCCCATAGCAACTGCGTCGGTTGCGCGCTATCCTTCATCAAGGGCGGCGAACAGGAGTCTTTGCCCTGCGGGGCCGTGGTCGAATCTGTGGCTTGGCGGCACGGTTGAAGCCGTGCTCTTCCACGAATTCTCCAACAGCGATCGACGGCCGGAGTCGGAGTACCGGTTCAGTTTGCGCATCACTGTTTTCGCGAACCAAGGCTTTTGCAACTCAAGGAACATGTTATGAAAACTCATCGATATTCGAGCATAGTTGTTTTGCTGATCGCAATCTGCGTTTATGGGATGCCCGCCTGGGGTGTGAGCAAAGAGATGGTGCAGTTGCAGACCCAGGTACAGGGACTGCAGGACCAGATGACTCAGATGCAGACGTCTTTTAACGAACGCATGGGCGTGATGCAGCACCTGATGGACCAGAACACCGACAGCATGAACAAGGTGGCTGCATCCATCACTGCGGTGCAAAGCAGCCTGGAAAAATTGCAGACGGATAACGGCGGGAAGGTAGAGCAGCTTTCTGGTCAGATCCAGGCGCTCAATGATTCGATCGATGAGTTGAAGGCGCGCCTGACCAAGGTCAGCAAGCAACTGGAAGACATTCAGGCCGCGCAGCAAAGCGTGGCGGCGGGACAAGCGGCGCAGCAGGCACAACAGCAGGCGCTGGCGCAGGCTCCGCCTCCGGATGTGCTCTATAACAATGGGTTGCGCGATTACAACGCGGCGAAGAATGACTTGGCGAAGCAGGAATTCTCGGACTACGTGAAGTTTTATCCCAACACCGATCTCGCGGGGAATGCGTATTTCTACCTGGCGGAGTTGGCGTACAAGCAGGGAAATTTTCAGGAAGCCGTAACTAATTACGATCAAGTGTTGCAGAACTTTCCTACCGGAAACAAGGCGCCCTCGTCCGATTTAAAGAAGGGATTGTCGCTTATCGAACTGGGAAAGAAGGATGATGGAATCGCGCAGCTTCGTCATGTAATACAGCGCTATCCGCGGTCGAACGAAGCTTTGCAGGCTAAGGATCGGCTGCGAAAATTGGGGGTCGCGACAACCGCGGCGCGCGCGCCTGGGGAGTAAGTTGTTATTCGTCTTTTTTCAGCTGTAGGGTTCTCAGGCAGTAGCGGATTTCTGGCGTCACGGCTTTGATGCGCATGCTTTCTTGCACCATCAGCTTGCAGGAAAGCGCTTCTCGGGTGGGGCGTTCGTCTCCCAAGTCGAAAGTCACGCGGCAATTCTGACATTCCTCATTCCAGCAAAAGCTGCCGTAGGAAACCTCTTCGGGCGCCAGATATTGAAAGCAGCGCAGTACGGGATTGTCTTCCGGAACCTCGAATTCCCTGCCCAGGATTGTGATTCTGAGCAGACGGGTAAATGGGCGGAAGGGCGTGGATGGTGCGGTCATGGCTGTCGTGACGGAGGGAATCGCAGGTGGTGGGATGGCTGGGGCAAAGCAGCCCTGGTCGACATCAAACTAGCGTCTGGCGGTAATGCTGGAGTGATGATGAGGGTGATGGCTATGTTGCTTATCGTGCTGTTTATTGTGGTGATGCTTGTTCGCCGCAGCCGATTCCGGCTTAGCCATGTTTGAATCTGCTGCTCCGGTTTGCGCCCACAGAGTCAGAGAGGAGAATAGAATCACGATCGTTGTGAGAATCAGCCGCTTCATAGGCCCTCCAATGCCCTTCCAAATTCCCTTTTATACATGACAAATCCTATGCCATGTTTTGAAATTTCGGAGTAGGGTAATTATAGGCATGGTTCGCTGCCAGCTGGGGGAGAATTTATTGTGACCATTACGAAAGATCAAGACCGCTCTAAAGGCGCCGTAGAACAGGAAGAACGGGATCCGACCGACAATACTTCCATGCAGGGTCAGCTCGGACACCGGGACCAGGATCCCATGCTGAAGTCGTCGGACACGGATTTCCCCGAACCGGGTGGGAATCCGGAGCACTCGGGCGAACCGCAAGACGAAAAGAAAAGTCGCGACGACGCTGCCTGATCACAAAGCTCGACAGATCATTCTCGCTGCCCTGCTATTGGTAGGGATCGAATTTTGTGTAGTGCGCGTGACTTCCCGGGTTCCGGCAATCTCGCGGCTTTGGGCGAGCATGCTCGTGTCGGAATGTCCGCGCGGACGCGTTAACGGCCTGTTGTAAAATGCAAATCAACCATGCAGACGAAGACTCCTGTGGGAATCCTGGGCGCAACCGGAATGGTGGGGCAGCGCTTTGTGCAGTTGCTGGAACATCATCCGTGGTTTGAGGTCGCGTGGCTGGCGGCTTCTGACCGCTCGGAAGGGCGCTTGTATGGGGAAGCGGCACGATGGAAGATGAGAACGCTTTTGCCCGCACGGGTGGCGGAGATGCGCGTGTCTCCGGCGGTTCCAGAAGGCGCTCCTAAGATCATTTTTGCGGCGCTGGATGCCTCGATCGCGGCGGAGATGGAGCCGCGCTTCGCAAGCGCAGGCTGCGCTGTGGTTACGAACTCGAGCGCGCTCCGTATGCAGAGTGATGTGCCGCTGGTGATTCCAGAGGTTAATCCCGACCACATTCAGATGATTGAGTGCCAGAGTTGGCGCAAAAAATCGGGCGGCTTTGTGGTCACGAATCCGAACTGCTCCGCCATCGGGCTGGTGATCGCGCTGAAGCCCTTGCAAGATTTATTCGGCATCGAGACGGTCATGGTGGTCACGATGCAGGCGGTGAGTGGAGCGGGATATCCCGGCGTTGCTTCGCTCGATATTCTGGGCAATGTGATCCCCTACATTGCGAAAGAGGAAGAAAAAATGGAGGAGGAGACGCGCAAACTCTTGGGCGGATTGAATGGCTCCGGCTTTGTGCCCGCCGAATTCGGTATGAGTGCGCAGTGCAATCGCGTGGCTGTCGAAGATGGGCATACGGAGTCAGTTTCAGTAAAACTGAAGAAGAAGGCGCGTCCGGAAGAAATGATGAAGGCGTGGAACGAATTCCGCAGTGTGCCCCAGGAATTGAAATTGCCCAGCGCGCCGGAACAGCCGGTGCGTTACACCGAGTCGGCGGACCGGCCGCAGCCTAGGTTCGACGTCGACTCAGGCAACGGGATGACAGCTACCGTCGGTCGATTGCGGCCGTGTGGGGTCTTTGACTGGAAATTCACCGTGCTTTCTCACAACACGATTCGAGGCGCCGCGGGCGCTGCCCTGCTCAATGCTGAATTGCTCAAGGTGCGGGGTTACCTGGGGTGAAGAGCAGCGCGTCCCCGTGCGACAGAAGCGACTGGTTTAACTGTGTTCGTCCGCACCCGAGGTACCTCCACCAATGATCGTCATGAAATTTGGCGGCACTTCGGTGCAGGACGCGAAGGCGATCGAGCGAGCTGGGGATATCGTTAAAGGTCGGCTTCCGCAAAAGCCGGTAGTCGTGGTCAGCGCCATGGCCAAGGTCACGGACCAGTTGCTGGCGATGGCCCGGGCGGCGGGAAGCGGCGATCGCAAGACCGCGCTCAATCTTTCGCGGGCTCTGCGCGAACGACATTACAACACCGCAGGCGAACTGCTTGGCACTGCGCTCTTCACGGAATTCCACGGCGACTTAGGTGTTTACTTCGAAGCGCTGGACGAACTCTTGCGCGGCATTGCTGCCGTGGGCGAGTTGACTCCGCGCACCACCGATCATGTGGCCGCATTCGGCGAAATTCTTTCCAGCAGGATTGTCACGGCAGCGTTTTCCGCGCAAGGGCTCGATGCCACGATGGTGGATTCGCGGGAATGCGTCGTCACCGACAACGAGCACACGCGTGCCGCTCCTTTGATGGAAGAGACCAACCAGCGGCTGCGGGCGAAAGTGCAGCCAGCCTTGGACAAAGGCCGCGTGCCCGTCATGGGAGGTTTTATCGGCGCCACGAAAGCGGGGATCACGACCACAATCGGGCGCGGCGGATCGGATTATTCGGCTGCGATTGTCGGATCTGGTCTAGGCGCCGAGCGCATCGAAATCTGGACCGATGTGGATGGAATGATGACGACCGACCCCAACCTGTGCCCGGACGCGCGGCGGATCAAGGTCATCAGTTTTGATGAAGCGGCCGAGTTGGCGTACTTTGGCGCCAAGGTTTTGCATCCGGCGACGGTGCTGCCCGCGATTCAAAAGAACATTCCGGTTTATGTGCTGAACTCGCGGAATCCTGGGTGTGAAGGAACCCGGATTTCAGCCCGCGTGCCGCACGGTAAGAATTTCTTCAAGGCCATCGCGGCCAAGAAACGCATCACCATTATTGACGTTGCGGCTCCGCGAATGTTATTGGCTCATGGTTTCCTACGGGCGATCTTTGAAGCCTTCGACCGGCATCGAGTCGCGGTCGATGTAGTTTCGACTTCGGAAGTGAGCGTATCGTTGACCGTGGATTCCAATGAGTCAATTCCGGCACTGGCAGCCGATCTGGCGAAGCTGGCGGATGTAAAATATGAGGGCCGTAAAGCGATAGTTTGTCTGGTGGGAGAAAATCTTCGGGAGACGCCGGGCATTGCGGCGCGCGTCTTCGGCGAACTTTCTGATGTGAAGATTCGAATGATTTCGCAGGGGGCGTCGGAGATCAACTTGACTTTCGTGATCGAAGAGGATGAAGTGCCGCAAGTGATTCGACGGCTGCACAAGACATTTTTCTCGGATCTGGATCCGGATGTGTTCGCTTGAAACCTTAATCCGATTTATGCAATAAGCGAGAGCGGTTGTGTCGTCCAACGCGGAGCGAGGGATCCAGGTTCTCGCCCATACGTCGACATCGTGGCACAGGCAAGCGCCTAGATCCCTCGCTGCGCTCGGGATGACAACTCGTAGGTTGGGGTGAGAACTCGCGTTGCTCGGGATGACAATTTGTAGAGGAATGGGGGCGGCTTTGGTGCAGCTAAAACGCAGAGTACGCTGAGAGCGTCTGCTTCATGAATATTCTTGTCTTAGGCCGGGGCAAAACGGGGTCGATGGTCACGGAAGTGGCGCGCGAGCGGCACCATCACGTCAGTGTGCTGGGCGCTAACGACAATCCAAAGGCCTCCGCCCTGACTGCGGAAAAGTTGGCCCCGATCAATATGGTCATCGATTTCACCACCCCTACGGCGGTGTTGGGAAACGTTGAAGCTTGTATGCGCGCAAAAAAAAGCATTGTGATCGGAACCACGGGTTGGTATGGAGAATTGCCGCGCATCCGGCAGATGGTGGAAGATCCCGGATGCGGCATCGGTTTGCTACACGCGGCCAATTTCTCGGTCGGCGTAAACCTTTTTTTTGAGGTTGTCCGGAGCGCCGCGGCCGCTCTGCAGCACCAGTATTTTGGGCAAATCTTCGAGCGCCATCATGCGCAGAAGAAAGACGCGCCTTCGGGAACTGCCATCACCATGCAAAGTATTTTGCGCGAATCCACGGAAAACGACCTCGAAATCACTTCGTTCCGCGAGGGGGAGATGGTTGGGATGCACGAATTGGTGCTCGACTCACCAGCCGACACCATCTACCTTTGCCATACCGCCAAGTCTCGCCGCGGATTCGCCGAAGGCGCGGTGCGAGCCGCCGAGTGGCTGGTCGGGAAAAAGGGCATTTTCGACTTCAAGGACGTATGGCGGGAGCTCTAGGCACGTCAGTAACCTCGTTCCCTGCTACCAAACCCTGAACTAAATACGTCAAATATGCGTATCCTAGATTATGCGGATGCTTGTGGACATTTTCGCGCAAATCTTCCGCACCCTGTGGGCGCACAAGCTGCGCTCATTTCTTACCATGTTCGGCATCGCCTGGGGCGTGGGTTCTTTGCTGCTGCTCGTAGGACTCGGCGAGGGTTTTCGTTCGGGCAACAAGCGGGAGCTGGCGCAGTACGGCAAAGATATCATGTTCATCTATCCGGGCCGCGCTCCGGTGGTCGAGGGCAGCATGAACTCGGCGCGCAATTACCTGCTCACGTACCAGGACTATCTGGATATCCGCAAGGAAGCGCCGCACGTGCGCAATGCTTCGCCCGTTCTGATTCGCACGGATGTACGCGCGGTTAGCGAATTCGCCAGCGCCAATGGAGAGCTGGCCGGAGTCGAGCCTCAGTTCGACGAAATTCGTTATCTTCCACTCAAGCAGGGACGCTGGCTTAACGGCCTGGACGAGACACAGCGGCGCAATGTTATTGTTCTGGGCGATGAACTGGTGAAGAATCTGTTTCCCGGGCGTCCTGCCGTGGGCGCGACCATCATTCTGAATGACATCAGCTTTGAAGTCATCGGTGCCGTGGAGCGGGTCGGGCGCGGCGACGATAACTCCACCAACATGCGCGGCTACATCCCTTACAAGGTGATGGCGACACTTTTCCCGCTGAAAGGGGAGAACCACGAGAATTCGATTTCATTTATCAATTACCAGCCGCGCGTGACCGATGAGCATCTGATTGCGCAGGATGAAGTTCGCAAACTGATTGCGCGCAATCACGGCTTTGATTACCACGATAAAAATGCCTTCGAGGGTTGGGACACGATTCAGAATTCCAAGGCGATCGGCATGATCTTCGACGCCATGAATATGTTTCTGGGCGCGGTGGGCCTGGTCACGCTGGCGTTGGGAGCGATTGGCGTGATCAATATCATGCTGGTAACTGTGGCCGAACGTACTCGCGAGATCGGTTTGCGCAAAGCGTTGGGCGCGACCAACCATAGCATCTTGCTTCAGTTTTTTCTGGAAGGAATACTGCTCACGCTGTTCAGTGGTCTGATCGGCATGGGATTCGCGGCTGGTTTAATGGCGGTGCTGGGCACTCAGCAAGGCCCAGGAGGTTTTGACCCTCCTAAAATTGTGCCGACGTCTGCAATTCTGGCGATTGCCAGCCTTACCATTGCCGGAGTGATTGCCGGGCTTTATCCCGCGCGCAAAGCCGCTATGCTGCAGCCTGTGGAAGCGCTGCGCCAGGAGTAAGTAAATGTTTCGGGATCTATTTCAGGAAGCGTATGGCGCCATGCGGCACAACCGCCGTCGCACCGCTCTCACCATGCTCGGTATGGCGTGGGGTATTGCTACGGTAGTCATGCTGCTTGCCTATGGTGACGGCTTTGGCCGCGCCTGTGCCAACATCTTCGCAAACTTTGGCACGAAACTGATGATCCTGGTACCGGGCCGAACCTCCATGCAGGCGGGCGGACAGAAGGCCGGGGCGCAGGTTCGCTTCACCATGGACGATATCGATACGCTCACGACCAATCTTCCGCAGATCACTCACATCACCCCGGAAGTGAGTAAGGACTGCAATATCCAGTTCGATACACGAACATTTACTTTCGGCGTTACTGGAAATTATCCAAACGTCGATTCCGTCCGCGCTCTCAAGCTGGGCGACGGGCGCTTCTACAACATGCAAGACGAAATGCAACACGCCCGGGTGACGGTCATCGGCTCGGAAGCCAAAGAAAAACTTTTTTCCGGACGAAATGCCGTTGGCGAGCACATTCGCATTGATGGCCTCAGCTTTGAAGTGATCGGTGTGCTGAGCGCGAAGATGCAGGAGGGCGACGACGACATTAATCGCGCCGTTTATGTTCCGTTCACTACTATGAGTGATTTGAAAGACACTCACTATCTCGATTCCATTTGGTTCAACTACGAAACTCCGGAGTATGAGCGACTGGAGCAGGCGACGCGCGACGTACTGGCGGTTCAGCACAAATTCAGCACAACCGATCGCCGTGCGGTGCGCGTGTTTAACCTGATGGAACAGGTTCACCAGTTCGAGGTCATCACGATCGGCTTGAAGATTCTGCTAGGCTTCATCGGAACGCTGACACTAGGCATAGGCGGCGTCGGCCTGATGAACATTATGCTGGTCTCGGTGAGTCAGCGCACGCGTGAGATTGGTGTGGAAAAAGCATTGGGCGCGCGGCGTGGACACATCCTGATGCAGTTTCTCGCCGAAGCTTTGACCATTACTTTTATCGGCGGGGCGCTGGGAGTGATCCTGGCCTACCTGGTTTCGCTCTCGGTCGGAAGGCTCACGCTGTACAGTGCGATGGCGAAGAACGCGGAGGCTGGCGACATTCGCCTGATCATCGCTCCGGGAACGTTGATCGTGGCTACGATCATTCTGGCCGCAGTGGGATTGATCAGCGGCATGGTTCCGGCGGTCAGGGCTTCACGGTTGGATCCTATTGAGGCTCTCCGATACGAATAGGCTGCGTGCTTTAAGGTTCCACTTAGGTAAGTTGGCCGCCCAGTTCGCATGGTTTCCCCTGGTTGCGCAATCAATCGGTAGTAGTCTGAAGGCAGACTACGATGCGCGCCGGTGCGACTTTTCGAAAAATGGGTTTGGTGGTGGCCATTCTGCTCGCCTCAGGCGCGCGCGCGAGTCCTGCCGCCGCTGACAAAACTCAAGCTATGCACACCTTGCGCTGGGAAGAAGGCGCGGCGGGCTGCACTTTCAGCCGGGATGACGACGGCAAATATCGTTACGGTCTCTGGAATGCCGACTTTGGAATTGTCCTGGCCGTGGATTCTCAGGAACTAGAGAAGGCGCGGCGACGCGCGCAGGCGATGTTCGCCGTGTTGCTCAGCGTGCATTATCGAGGCCAAGAATCGCTTGAGGTAGCGTCGGGTCAAATCACTTTGGAATTCGTAAAACACTATCACGATGTGCACGCTGCACTGGATCCGGACAATCTCGCAACCAGGCAGCGGACCGACGCCGACGGTTTTGAGGAAGAGACCGAGCGCGAAATTCGCAAGCATCCAGAAAAGAAGGACGAGAAAGAAGCCTTCCTGGCGGCGCGGCAGAAAGATGCTGCGGAGATGATCGAGTTCCTGAAAACGCGTACGCTCCGTGCGATAACGCTGGACAGCGGCCATCCGGATGAAAGTGGCTGGGTGCTGTTCAGCACCAAAAGCAGATGGATCGACAACTTGGGGAAACAAGAAGAATTCGTGCTGCGAGTTCGCGTCGGAGACCGCGTCGTCGAGTTCCCGTTCTCGCTTCCGCCAAGCGAAGGCGATTTGATTCTGCGACGAAGGCCGGAAAACTAGACGGCCTCAGTCAACCGCAACACCTGCACGGTAATGTTGTCGGGACCTCCCCGGTCCTTGGCCAACTTAATCAGAGCGCGGCATGCCTCGGCTGGGCCGTTGCTGGTGACGATACCCTGGATTTCGTGGTCGCTTAGCAAACTCCACAGGCCGTCGGTGCACAGAACCAGCACATCGTCCTTCTGCAACGGGATAGGATGTTGCGGCGTTTCCGGCGAGATCTCCGTGCCTGCCCCGAGAGCCGCGGTCAATATATGTCTTTGCGGGTGGGTTTCGGCCTCCTCTGCGCTGATCACTCCAGTCTGTACCAAGCGACCAACATAAGAATGATCGTGAGTCAGGCGGGAAATGGTCGCTCCACGCACAAGATATAACCGGCTGTCGCCGACGTGCCCGTAATAGAGTTGGTTGTCAAGAAGGACGATGGCTGTGGCTGTGGTCCCCATGCCGTGCAGTTCGGGATGTCCAGCAGCGTAGTCGAGAATGCGTTCGTGCGCGATCTGGAAGCCGGTGAGCAGAAGAGATTGCACATCCGCATTGGGAGTCTCGGCGAAAACTTCCTTGATGGAATCGACCGCGATGCGGCTGGCTTCCTGTCCACCTTCGTGACCGCCCATGCCATCGGCGACAATCGCCAGCCTGCCCTTGCGAACGAATTCCTCGTCGGTGGCCGGCTCCCAGTAAGTGAACTGGTCTTCATTGTTTTCGCGCTGGCAGCCGATGTCGCTCATGCTGGCCAACTCAACTCCAGGCCGTATTCGCATCACACCTCGCACGTCGTCCTCGAGCAAACTTAGAACCGTTTTGGGGTCATAGGAACGCACAACGAAATCCGATCCGGATCGGCGCCGCTCAAGGCAAAGCGGCCTGAAACCCTGGGCCGCGATACCGGTGGCGACTTGTGCCGATCCCTTACGAACTTGGGATTATATCGAACCTTGGCGATTTATTTGTCCAGAAGCAGGGCTTGTTACGCGATCCGAACAAAAGGTGGCGCGAGAATGACATTTGTCACCGTAACTGGATGATGTTCTCCACTGGCGGGTTGCACCCGATTCCCCGATGATGAGTTCGCTGGCCGGATCGATTCAGGTCCGGCTGGAAGCGAGGAATCCAATGATCGCGGTTGTCGAAGAAACCCAAGAACTTCGGAAACAAGGATCGGGTAATGGCGGGGCGGTGATTGCGAGCCTGCGCCGCGCCAGTAAGAACTACGGCGCAGTGCAAGCTTTGCGCCAGGTGGATTTCACCATCAGAGCAGGCGAGTTGGTCGCGCTCTTAGGACCCAACGGCGCGGGTAAAACTACTGCCGTCAAACTGTTTCTTGGATTGGCAAAACCGACGACGGGCACAGTCGGCGTGTTCGGCGGAAACCCGATCTATGCCGAAGTTCGGACCCGCATTGGAGCCATGCTGCAGGTTGCGAAGGTGCCGGAAACATTGCGGGTCCGGGAACATATTGATCTTTTCTCGTCGTACTATCCCCGGCCGTTGCCGATTGATGAGATCTTGACGCTGGCGGGGCTGCAAGAGATTAAAGACCGGGAGTTCGGCGAACTCTCGGGAGGGCAGCGGCAGCGGGTACTGTTTGCGCTTGCTCTGTGCGGCGATCCCGACATTTTATTTCTCGACGAACCCACGGTCGGTTTAGATGTGGAATCCCGGCGTGTGCTCTGGGAGGAAATTCGCAGGCTCGTCGCGCGGGGCAAGACAGTGCTGCTGACAACACACTACCTCGAAGAAGCGGATGCGCTTGCCGACCGCGTGGTGGTGATCAACCGCGGCGAGATTATTGCGGAGGGAACGCCAGCTGAGATCAAGGCCAGCACGGCCGGACGCCGGATTCGTTGCGTGACTTCATTGGACATTGAGACGGTGCGAGGTTTGCCGGGCGTAATCGAAGTCCGCAGAGATCGCGCGGGGCTGGAGATTCGTGCCGGCTCAGCCGAGCCGATTCTTCGTGAATTGTTGATACGTGATGCGGGGATCTCCAATATCGAAGTCACCAGTGCTGGTTTGGAAGAAGCGTTTCTGGCGCTGACTGGCACGAACAACGACGCCACTTAACAGATCAGCGCAACGGCGGGAAATCTGAATTATCCGAAAGGAAACGAATATGGCTACTGCTCCCATCACACTCGTCGACAACTCCTGGGTGCGTCCACTAAGCCAAACCCTTACGATCTACTTCAAGGAAGCGAAATACGAATTTCTAACCCGGCTGCGTCTTCGGGCCTATTCGATTTCTACAATTACGTTTCCGCTGATGTTCTACGTACTGTTCGGTCTGGTGCTGAATCAGAAGGATGCGCCCGTGGGTGGCGTTGGGATCGCAACCTACTTGATACCGAGCTACGGCACGTTCGGAGTCATGGGAGCATCGCTCTTCGGCACGGCGTCGGGCTTGGCCGCGGAGCGTGGTCTGGGATGGCTGCAAGTGAAGCGTGCCAGCCCGATGCCTCCCTTTGCCTACTTCATGGCGAAAGTCGCGCTGGGGATGACCTTTAGCTGCGTGGTAGCGACGCTCCTGTTGTTGTTGGGAGTTACGTTTGGAGGAGTGCATCTGTCTGTCCTGGGTGCCACGAAGCTGGTAGCGATCCTGGTCGCGGGTTCGCTTCCCTTCTGCGCGATGGGCTTGGCGATCGGCTATTTCGTAGGTCCGAACTCTGCAGTCGCAACCATTAACCTGATTTATCTTCCTCTGTCTTTTTGCTCCGGGCTCTGGGTTCCGATCATGTTCTTGCCTAAGTTCATGCAACAGATTGCTCATTTTCTGCCGCCTTATCATTTGGCTCAACTCGCGCTGAGCGTGGTGGGAGCAGGGCAGCATGAATCGAACTGGATTCATTGGGAGGCGCTGATTGGATTCTCGCTCATCTGCCTGGGCGTAGCCCGGCTTGGATTTCATCGGGACGAAGGAAAAACTTACGGCTGAGGACGACCGGAAATCGGCTTGCGGAGGAACAACAAATGAACGTCAATCAACGCGTTGGATGGATTCTGGTTCTGGGAGCGATTTTACTGCTGGTCACTCAGGGCAAGTTCGACTTGCTGGTTATTCTGATTCCGCTGTCGCTTGTGCTGGCGTTCGGTATTGGCTGTTCCGGGGACCACAAAACCGAGCTGACGAGTGACGGCAAAAAGGGGTAGCCTAGAGCTGCACCAATGAGGCTTCTACCTGACGATCGGCAACACGGCTGGGCGCCTTACACCTGGCTCTTCTACTTCTGTTTCTTTCTCCTTAATCCGATATTCAATCACGCCGGGTGGAAGGAATGGGTGGCCACCGGGCTGGGCACAGTCGCGTTCCTGGCTCTGTACTTCAGTTTTTTTTGGATCAAGTGCCCTTGGAACCTGTTCAACATTGCGGGGATGGTGCTACTGGGCATCGGCTTTTCACCCTTCAACGCGGGGGCCTGCACGTTTTTCGTCTTTGCAGCGGCCTTCATCCCCTTTGCGGTGGAAAAGGAGTCGACCGCACTCAAGCTGCTGACGGCGGTGTTGGCAGTGGTCACATTGGATTGGTGGCTACTGCATTTGAGCGGGTGGTTCCTGTTTTACGGCGGTGGACTTGCGAGCGTCATAGGCGTGGGCAATGTCTACTTCGCTCAGCGTAATCGGGCCAACCAGCGATTGCGTAAGGCCTACGAGGAAATTGAGCACCTCGCCAAGGTTGCGGAACGTGAGCGAATTGCGCGCGATCTGCACGACGTGCTCGGCCACACACTTTCGGTGATCATTTTGAAGTCGGAGCTGGCGGGTAAGCTGATTGACGACGATCCGCAACGCGCGAAGGCCGAGATGGCCGACGTGGAGCAGACTTCCCGCGCAGCTTTGGCCGATGTTCGGAGCACGATTCGAGGATATCGGGCGCACAGCCTCGAAGCTGAACTCAAAGCCGCCAAGGCCACGCTGGAAACCGCGGGCGTGACCGTGCAGTCTGAATCTTCGGAGGTTCGCCTGACACCGGCACAAGAAAGCGTGGTTGCACTGGTGGTGCGCGAAGCTGTGACCAACGTCGTGCGTCATGCGCGCGCCCGCAATTGTCATCTGCGGCTGCTGCCGGTGAACGGGAATTGCCGGATCGAGATTCAAGACGATGGCCGCGGCGGCGGCGCAGTCGAAGGCAACGGTTTGCGCGGGATGCGGGAGCGGATTGAGGCGCTCGGCGGTACCTTCGAGCGCGAGAATAGCACGGGAACGCGCCTGAGCATTGAGTTCCCACTAAAAGCAAAGCTTGATCACTGAACTTTTTCTTTGAATCCTCAATCTAAAAACGGACGCAAGGCGATTCGAGTCGTGATCGCCGAAGATCAGGGTATGGTTTTAGGCGCATTGGCTGCCTTGCTCGAGATCGAAGGCGACATCACCGTCGTGGCTCGTTCCCGCAACGGCAAGGAAGCGTTGCAGGCCGTTCTCGCGCACAAGCCCGACGTTTTCATTACCGACATCGAGATGCCGGAAATGACCGGGCTCGATGTTGCCGGCGAACTGCAGCGCCGGCGAACTGGAACACGCGTGATTATCCTGACTACATTCGCGCGCGCAGGTTATTTGCGTCGAGCGCTCGAAGCTGGAGCTTCAGGATATCTGCTAAAAGACATGCGTTCCGAGGAACTCGCCGAGGCCGTGCGCCGCGTGCAGCAGGGTTTACGGGTGATCGATCCGGAACTGGCGACTGAGGCGTGGGCGGAACCTGATCCGCTGACGGACCGCGAGCGGCAAGTGCTGCGCTTGGCGGGCGACGGTGTGACCAGTGGCGATATCGCAGCAGAACTTAGCCTCTCCGAGGGGACGGTTCGCAATTATCTTTCCGAGGCCATCAGCAAGCTGGGTGCGAACAACCGGGTCGAAGCCGCGCGCATCGCCCGGACAAAAGGTTGGCTTTGAAGTTTGCAGCACGGGCGAGGACGCCCGCGCCCACATTGATGTCAAAACATCCCGCCGGTTTTCACAGTCAGAATGTTTAGTGCGCTCTCCAGTCTGGCGATGGCTTCGGCGAGTTCGGGGTATTCTCCGATTCGTTTCCGCAAAGAATTCAGCAGCTGATGAGCACTTGAAACGTGTTCTACGGCAGGTGTCTGTTCCGGACTCGGGCTGGGCTCGGCCGTATTCTGTGATGGCATGGGGAAAATCACTCCGCGTTGTCAGCCTACGCTGACGATTGGTAATGGGTCAACATTCCATGGAAGCGGTAAAAGCAAAGGGTGAGGTATGAATGAAGGCGAGGTACTGTATGAAAAGGTTTGTATTGACCGGGGCGCCTGGTTCGGGAAAGACGGCCATAATCCGTCAACTGGAACTGGATGGCTTCAGCGTCGTTGAAGAAGCGGCTACTGACATTATTGCGCTGCAGCAGGCCCAGGGTATCGCGGAACCTTGGACGCATCCCTCATTCATCGATGCGGTCGTCGACTTGCAAAAACTCAGGCAGCTTCGTGCTTCCGGCGAACCGGACAAGTTACAGTTTCATGATCGGTCGACCGTCTGCACTGCCGCTCTGGCGGCTTATCTCGGACATCCTGTGTCGGAAGCTGTCGCGCGCGAACTGGAACGGATTAGGACGGAGGCAATCTTTCAAAAACGCGTTTTCTTTATTCGAAACCTTGGTTTCATTACGCCGACCGAGGCGCGGCGGATCAGCTTCGAGGAGACACTGCGCTTTGAACGGATCCACGAAGAGACCTATCGCGACTTCGGTTTTGAAATCGTCTCTATCGAACCGGGACATTTGTTAGAACGCGTAGCTGCGATCAAAGCTGCCATTCCAGAAATGGACGCCCGGTCGAAGTAAATCGTCCGCCTATGCCTATCCTGCTTCGCTGGTCATGATGAACAGCGGCTTCATTTCGAAGCTGCTGAAATGCGGACGCAGCCGGGCAGTATTGTAGTGCTCTTTCACGTTTACGACTTTCTTCGATGCGATGACGGCGTCAACCGGCATGTTGTCGTAGCGGCCGTTCTTGAGCACAACTAGTCGGCCGTGAATGCGATTCAGCAACAAGTCGAGAGCGAGATTGCCGTAGGCCATGGGAACGATCGAGTCGATGGCATCGGGATCGCCGCAGCGAACCAGATATCCCAGCTTCTGATTGATCACGTCGATGGTTTTGCCGTTGTTGTATTTAGGCGACAGCTCTTTCAGTTTTTCCGAGACCAGATCGCCGATGCCTCCCAGCTTTTTGTGGCCAAAGGCATCGGTCGAGTGATCCTCAAAAATCATATCTCCGCCTTCGAACATGGCTCCTTCGGAAACCAGAACCACGGAGTAATGGCTTGGATTCTTGCGACGATCGGCCACCAGCAATTCCGTCAACTGCTCGATATTGAAACGATGTTCCGGGATCACGCAGCGGTTGGCGGCTCCGGCCATGGTTGGGAGCATCGCGGTAAATCCCGCATAGCGGCCGAACACTTCGAGAACGAGAAAGCGCTCGTGCGAGCCGGCGGAGGTTCGCAGGTCGTTGGTCATTTGGATGGTGCGCGTGACCGCGGTGCTGAAACCAACGCAGTAGTCGGTCCCCGGAACGTCGTTGTCCATGGTTTTGGGAATCGCGACTACTTTTACGCCTTCCTGATAAAGGCGCACGCCATAGCTCAGCGTGTCATCGCCGCCGATGGGAATGAGGAAATCGATTCCGAGCCAGTCCAGGTTCTTGAGCACTTCCGGAGTCAGGTCGTTAATTTCGGCGTTGTAGGTTCCCTGCAGATGTGGAGGAACGGCGGATTTCTTAACTTTGCCGGGGTTGGTACGCGAGCTATGCAGAAAGGTTCCACCGGTTCGACCGGCCCTATTGACGATTTCTTCGGTCAAAGTTTGAAAGTTGTCACTGTTGTCGTAGTCCTTTTCGCGGACAATATCGACCAGGCCCGCCCATCCTCGACGCAGGCCAATGACCTGGCAGCCCTCGCGGATCGCCCGGAAAGTAACGGCGCGAATCGCGGGGTTCAAGCCTGGCACGTCGCCGCCTCCGGTCAGGATTCCGATCACTCCTTTTTTCGACTTCACATTCGCCATTTTGAGTATTCCTTACGCTAACCACTTATCTCCTATTTCATCTTACTAAATGGGATAGCGAAAACCTCAGTCACGCGGGCCGCCCTCGGCACTCAAGCCGCGAATGTTAAACTCATTTGTGGTGAAACCTCCAATCCGCCTGCTGGCCGCTGACATTGACGGCACCTTGCTCAACCCTGAATTTCGCATCTCAGACGTAGACATGGCGGCGCTGCGCCGCGCCCATCAGGAAGGTGTGGAAATCATCCTCGTCACCGGGCGACGCCACAAGTTTGCCCTGCCGATTGCCGAACTGCTGGGCTTTGATCTCTGGCTGATCAGCTCAAACGGAGCCGTTACGCGGTCGCTTTCGGGCGAGACCTTTCATCGCGATATGCTGCCCGCCGAGACCTGCCGCAAACTCTGCTCCACGATGCAAGAATTTCGCGGGAACACGGTCCTTACTTTCGATATCGAAAGTAAAGGCGCAATCGTGCTCGAGCACATGCGCGATTTAAGCGAGAGCATTCAGCGCTGGCTGGAGAAGAACCTGCAATATATCGATTTCGTCGTCCCTCTGGAAAAGTCGCTCACGACCGATCCGGTCCAGGCCATGTTTTGCGGGCGCATTGAGCACATGCATCAGGCCCTCGGCGTTTTGGCCGCGAGTGGGCTCGAAAAAGAGATTACCGTGCTGCGTACCGAATATCCGGTGCGCGATTTGTCGATCGTGGATGTGCTGAACCAGGGGTGTTCCAAGGGCCATGCCCTCGAACGATGGGCCAAATATCGCGGCATCCCCCGCGAACAGGTCATGGCCATTGGTGATAACTATAACGACATAGAAATGCTTGCCTTCGCCGGACAGCCATTTATCATGGGAAATGCATCGGAAGAGCTGCGGGGACGGGGTTGGACAGTGACTTTGGCCAATGATCAGAACGGAGTAGCCGCGGCCATTGAGCAGGTGCTGGGGGCGCGGGTCGGAGTGTAGGGCCGCAAGATTCTCTGGCGACATCGTTCAAGTTTCATATGAAGTTATTGGCTCAATTCGCTCTTGGGCTCGGCCTCTTGACAGCGCCGTTGTTTGCCTGTGGGGCCGATCTTGCCGTTCTGACCAACGGCTTTTCCATTCGCCATGAGCGGCGAGAGGTAGTCGGTTCGGTGACGCGTCTTTATTTGGGCGCTGATCGCGATGGGTATGTGGATGTTCCAACCGACGAAATTGATCGCTTTGAAAAAGACTTGTCGGCTCCTGCCGGAGCTACAACACACAACTCACGACCGATGAATGAAGTCATCAATGCCGTCAGCAGCCGGCACCATCTTGATCCGGATTTAATTAACAGCGTTATTCACGCGGAGAGCGGGTTTAACCCGAGAGCGGTGTCGCCCAAGGGAGCGCAGGGTTTGATGCAATTGATGCCGCAAACTGCGTCGAAATTGGGCGTGGCGGACGCTTTCGATCCCGGCGCGAACGTGGAAGGTGGCACGCGATACCTGCGGGAATTGCTGGAACGCTACAACTTCGATTTGATCAAAGCCCTAGCCGCTTACAACGCCGGACCCCAGCGGGTGGAGCAGTATCACGGCGTCCCTCCGTATTATGAAACTCAGGCTTACGTCGCCCGCATCGTCCGCGACTTCAATCGGAAGAAACTAGCGGAGCGAAAAGCGGCGGCGAAGACTGTTTCACACCAGGATTCCGCACGCCGTACTCCAACCGTAAAGCAAGTGTCGCTTCCGGATACAACCGAAAAAGCTTCCCGCTGATCATCAAGAATCGAGACTTCCTCCGCGTAAGTTTTGGCTGACGGGCAGGACGCCCGCCGCTCCATCAAGCCTTCTTGCGTTGACCCTCGCCTCTGCGTCATTTACCTTGGCAGTAGGAGCAATTCTTGAAGTATCTCTGCATTCGGCTCTCAAGCCTGGGGCGCCTCGATTAAATGGGCAAAAAACGTTATCTGGCCTACGCGGTCGTCGCGGCGATTTTTGCTGTCCTGGTGTACATGCAGTTTCGGACGTGGAAAGACTTCGATTGGGCCACCTTCTGGAGCGAAGCGAGGCAGCTCAGCCCGGGTCACATCGTTCTTGCTATCGCGCTGATCTATCTGAGCTATGGGCTGCGCGCACTACGTTGGAAGATTTTTTTGCGACCAGTACGCAAAGATGCTTCCACCGTCGCACTAATTCCTCCAACACTGGTCGGGTTCACTGGCCTGGCCTTGCTGGGACGTCCCGGAGAGCTGATTCGCCCTTACCTGATTGCGCGCCGGACCGGCCTCACTTTCTCTTCTCAGATGGCAGCCTGGGCGATAGAGCGCATTTTTGACATCGGCGGATTCACCGTGTTGATGGTCCTTGCCATCTTCCTTCCAACGGAACTGCGATACCTGCCAAACCCCGAGATTTATCCACGGCTTCGTGTGGGAGGCTTCCTGCTGGTCGCACTGGTAGCTGGATTGGCGCTGGGGGCGCTGTTGATCGCCAAATTTGGGGAAGCTGTCGCCGCCTGGATCGAAGCTCGCTTCGCTCACCTCGCCGCGAACTTAGGGCATCGAGTGGCGCAGAAGGTGCGTGAGTTCCACGGCGGATTGGACACCATCCACAGTCCACTTGCCTTCCTGCAATTAACCGGCGTGTCCATTTTGACGTGGTGGATCATCGCGCTGGCGTATCGCGAGGTGACTCATGCGTACGGCCCCGCGCTCGGGCACATGACGGTATCCAAAGTTCTGCTCTTGATGGGCTCCAGCATGTTGGGTTCGTTGATTCAGTTGCCGGGAGTGGGTGGAGGATCGCAGTTGGCGACCATTTCCGCGCTGCAACACATCTTCAACGCATCGCACGAACTTGCGGCGAGTTGCGGAATTCTGTTGTGGGTGGTCACGTTTGTTTCGGTGGTTCCGGCCGGGTTGCTTCTGGCTCACCGCGAGCGGCTTTCGTTGCGCAAGCTTTCGGAAGAAAGTGAGCAGGAGGAGACTCGCACGGAGCTATCGCCCTCGCCTCCGGCTGCGTGATGCGTATTTGCCACCCGCGTCCCTGCTACAATCAGTTTCGTTCATGTTCCAAGCGCCATGAAGTGTCCTTTCTGCGGGTTCGCAAATGACAAAGTGGTGGATTCGCGCGAGAGCAAAGAAGCCGATTCCATCCGCCGCCGTCGCGAGTGCCTGAAGTGCGGCAAGCGCTTCACCACCTATGAGCGCATCGACGAAATCCCTTACATGGTGGTCAAGAAAGACGGCCGACGCGAGAAATTCGACCGCCAGAAAGTGTTGAATGGGCTGCTAAGGGCCTGCGAGAAGCGTCCGGTTCCGATCGGCAAGTTGGAACAGATTGTGAATGAGGCGGAAGGCTTCGTAATCGAATCAGCGGAGCGCGAGCGTAAAACCAGTGAACTCGGCGAGCTGATCATGAACCGTCTGCGCCGGTATGACAAGGTGGCGTACGTGCGCTTCGCTTCAGTCTACCTGGACTTCAAGGATGTGCAGGAGTTCATGACCGAGTTGAAAGACTTGCTTAAAACAAAGGAACCCGAAGTTCGCGCCAAGCCGGCGGCTAAGAGTTGACCGCCGCTGTAGGGACCTAGCTTGTGACGTCTCGGTTTGCTGAGAAAGACCTTGTCATCCCAAGCGCACCGAACGATCTCGGTTTCACGCGCGATGAGCGAGAACCAGATTCCTGTCGCATTCGCGCCTCGGAATGACAAAGTAAGGGTTGTAAGAACACCGGATGTTGCGGAGCAACTCCTCTACAGTTTGTTGGGCTTTTGACGATAGTTCCTTTTAGAAATATGGCTCATAAAATCACTCTCATCCCTGGCGACGGAATCGGGCCCGAAGTGACGCAAGCCACTGTCCGCATCCTCGAGGCCACCGGCGTGAAGTTTGAGTGGGAAACGTTCATGGCTGGCGCGGAAGCGTTCGAGAAATATCACGAATACATTCCGAAGGAGCTGACAGAATCGATCGAGCGGACGCACGTTGGTCTCAAAGGGCCAGTAACGACGCCGATTGGCGGCGGTTTCGCCAGCATCAACGTCGCGCTGCGCCAGAAGTTTGAGCTCTACGCCAACTTCCGCCCCATCCGCAATCTGCCGCACATTCCAACACGTTATCCCGACGTGGACCTTATCATTGTGCGCGAAAATACCGAGAGCCTTTACTCCGGCCTCGAACACGAAGTTGTCCCCGGTGTGGTCGAAAGCTTGAAAATCATTACCGAGAAAGCCTCGACGCGTATTGCGCGTTTTGCTTTCGAGTACGCTCGCAAGAACAATCGCAAGAAGATTCACGCCATTCACAAAGCCAACATCATGAAGCTCTCGGATGGCCTGTTTTTGCGCTGCGCCCGTGCTGTAGCGAAAGACTATCCCGAGATCACCTACGGCGAACATATCGTCGACAATACCTGCATGCAACTGGTCATGAACCCCTACCAGTACGACATGCTGGTCATGGAGAACCTTTACGGCGACATTATTTCCGATCTGTGCGCGGCGTTCGTGGGTGGACTGGGATTCGTTCCCAGTGCGAATCTCGGCGATCACTGTGCCATTTTCGAGGCAGTTCATGGTTCGGCTCCAGATATTGCGGGCAAGAATCTGGCGAATCCCACAGCCATCTTGCGCTCTTCCCTGCTAATGTTGCGCCATCTCGGGGAGTACGACGCGGCACTTAAGATTCGCAATGCGCTGGAGAATGTTTATCGCACCCGCGACAAGTTGACGCGGGACGTCGGCGGCAAAGCGGGCACTTCGGAGTTCGCCGACTTTATTATCGAGGCGATGGAGTCGGGGAGCGGAGCCCAAGCGACCGAGTCCTCCCACGCCTGAGCCGCTCTCGCTCGACTCGTTTTTGTAAAATCTTTGTCATCCCAATCCGCGTAACATGAGTTCTGCGTTGACTAACCTTTCACTATTCAGTAACATCCTTTTTCACCAAGGAACCCGGGGGAATGGCTTACCCAACACGGCGTATAGGTGTGGTGCTCTTCCAGCTTGGCGGACCTGACACGCTGGAAGCGATCGAGCCTTTCCTTTTTAATCTGTTTTGCGATCCCGACATTATTGACTTCCCGTTTGCCCGCATCGGTCGAAAACCGCTAGCCAAGCTGATTTCCAGCACTCGCGCCAGAAAAGTCCAACATCATTACGCAACCATTGGCGGAGGCTCGCCCATCCGGCGATTCACCGAGCAGCAAGCCCGGGCTTTGCAGTTGAAGCTGACAGAATCTGGTTTGGACGCGCGTTGTTTTGTGGCCATGCGGTACTGGCATCCCTTTACAGCACGAGCGATTGACCAACTTCGGGATGCCTGCTGCGACGAGGTTGTGCTGCTTCCTCTTTATCCCCAATATTCGAGCACGACCACGGGCAGCAGTCTCAACGAGTGGCGACGGCTGTTTCGAGAAGACGTCCCGGTGCAGTGCGTTGATGCCTTCTATCGTCACGAGATGTACCTGCAGGCGCTGGTCGAGAAGATAGACGAGGCTCTGGCCCGATTCGCAGATCCCGCACGTCCGGAAATTGTTTTCAGCGCTCACAGCGTTCCAGTCGCAGTAATCCATAAGGGCGACCCGTATCAGCGCCAGATTGAAGAGACTGTCGAGTTAGTTATGCAGCGCGGCGGTTGGACGAATCCTTACCGCCTCTGCTACCAGAGCAAAGTAGGAGCCAGCAAGTGGCTGCAGCCATCGTTGCACACCGCGTTGCGCGAGCTTGCGGCGAAAAAAAGCCGCGAGGTTTGCATCGTGCCCATTTCGTTCGTTTCCGATCACGTAGAGACATTGGGAGAGATCGATCACGAAGCGCGCGCGGAAGCCGCTAAATTGGGGATCAAGCGGTTCGAGATGACGTCGGGTTTAAACGATTCACCGACATTCATTGCGGCATTGGCCGACTTGGTTGGCACCGCGATAGGAGTTGATTTAGCAAGCGAGCGCAGGGCAGGCTCGCTCGCTGCCGCTGGAGACTGAGAACTAACGGAATTAGAATAGAACAGGGCCAAGTACAAAAAGGGGTGAGGTTGGATGGCAGACGAATCCGCCAATGGTGGCGTTCTGGGGCATCTTCCGCCGTGGCCGCGGAATGCGCTCAATAATTCGGTCATCGCAATGGAGCAGGCCTATCGCCAGCGCAAAGGTCTGCCGTTGCTCAGCGATGCCGATATCGAAGCGTTGAAAGCCGGCCAGCCTATGGCTTGGGAAAGCGGGAACGGGGGAACCGCACCCGCTGCGGCGAGTCCAGCTACTTCGCTTGCGGCGGCATCTGTTCCGCCTGTCGCGGCTCCGGCCGCTACTGCGAGCACAGCCCTCAGTGAAGAAGTCGCCAAGTGGGTGGCGGAAGGTCGGAAATGGAGCAAATCGACCATCGCCGCTGAGCAAGCGCGGCGCGCGCGCAAGAGTCTACCGGCGCTCAACGATGTCGAAATCGCCGCTCTTCTCGGCGAGCCGGTCGCGGAGGCGGCAGCTCCAGCGCCGCCGGTTCCAGCCGCTGCTCCAACACCAACTCCGGCAGTAGCGTCCGGACCCATTAGCGCAGACGTTGCCAAGTGGGTTGCAGAAGGTAGGAAGTGGAGCAAGTCGACCATTGCGGCGGAACAGGCGCGGCGCGGGCGCAAAGGGTTGCCCACTCTTAACGATGCCGAGATCGCCGCTCTGCTCGGGGAGCCAGCCGCTGCTGTCGCAACTCCGGCGGCATCGGCTCCCGTGACAGCAGCACCTGCCGCTGCCCGGCCTGCAGCTGCGACAGCATCGGCGGCTGCCTCCGTTTCCCGCACCGGCGTCTCCACAAGCTATGTCGGCACTCCCGCGGTCGGAACCTCCAGAGCGGCCAAAGCCGGAGGGGTCGCGTCGATCGGTCCGGAGGACAATGAGGTCAATCAGCAGCGCCGGCGCTTGGTTTGGAGCGCGGTTGCGGCTTTCCTCGTGGCTTGGTTCCTCGCATTCTTTCGCTTCTTCCTGCCCCGTACCTTGTTTGAACCTGCGACCAGCTTCAAGATCGGCTATCCCGAGGAATACGGTCTGGGAGTGGATACAAAGTTTCAGCAGAAATACCGCATCTGGGTAGATCGCACGCCGGATCGCATTTTCGTGATCTACGCCCGCTGCACGCATCTGGGTTGCACTCCCGACTGGAAGCCAAGCGAGAACAAGTTCAAGTGTCCTTGCCACGGTAGTGGATACGACAGCGAAGGGATTAACTTCGAAGGTCCGGCGCCGCGCCCGATGGATCGAGCTAAAGTGGAAATCGCGCCAGACGGTCAGATCCTGGTGGATGTTTCTCGGCTCTATCAGTGGCCAAAGGGACAGCCGACTCAGTTCAACGACGACGGAGCGTTCCTGCGGGCATAACGGGTTGCGTGGCGCCGGCGCCCTCGCCCGCGGTTTGCAGGATTGATGAGCACAATTAGAGGAACCAATGCCTGAAGAGAATGGAAACGGCAAAAACGGAAATCGGGTAGGCCTGCTCGAGCGGGTGAAAGCTGGAGTAAAAGAAGATGTCCAGTCACTCAAGACGGACATGCCAGCCAAAGCCAAAGAGCAGATCGAAGGCCTGAAAGATCCCACCAAGACTCAGGTCTTCACTTCGATCTTCCGCCACAAACATGACGACACGCCGCGCAATCGCGCGCTTGGCGTGCTGTCGAACGTCTTTCTGCATCTGCATCCGGCTAAGATCAATCGCGATGCAGTCCGCTACAGCTATACCTGGGGCATGGGTGGAATCACGTTTTACTTATTCATCGTCCTCACATTTACCGGCGTATTGCTGATGTTCTATTACCACCCCAGCAAAGTGCAGGCCTTTCGCGACGTACTCTATCTTGAGCACGATGTTCCCTTCGGCAAACTGCTGCGCAACATGCATCGCTGGGCCGCGCACTTGATGGTGATCGCGGTCTGGTTGCACATGTTCAGGGTTTTTCTGACTGGTTCTTATAAGAAGCCACGCGAGTTCAACTGGAATATCGGCGTACTTCTTTTGGTTTTCACGCTGCTACTTTCGTTTACGGGCTACCTGCTCCCCGACGATCAACTCGGATTCTGGGCAGTCACGGTGGGAACGAACATGGCTCGCGCCACGCCGCTGCTGGGCCACGAAGGCCCCTTCGGCAAAATGCTGGGAATGACTCCGTATAACGATGTTCGCTTTGGTCTTCTGGGCGGCTCGATCGTGGACGCGAATGCGTTGCTCCGCTCCTACATCTGGCACTGCATTGGCATTCCGATCGTGGCGTCAGTTCTGATGATCGTCCATTTCTGGCGGGTAAGAAAAGATGGCGGCATCTCCGGTCCGGCGCCAGTGATGCTGACGTCGGAAGCGGACAAGCCGCGCAGAAAAGTGGAGTAGGCGAGGCGGCGAGACGTAGCAGCTACATCTCTACAGTGGACAAGACTTTCGGTAGAGACGTTGCTTTGCAACGTCTCCATGGCTAGGAGATTTTATGGATTGGCGACAACTTTGGGAGATCTGTTCCGCGCCTGACAACGTGCCGATCGTCGGTTTGATCCCGCTGTTGATCTTCTACATTTATCTGGCGTGGAAGCAAGCCAAGGCCAACGATGAACTCATCGGCGAACTCGAAACCAGCCCCGCGATGGCGAAGACTCATCATCGCAAGACGTGGCCGTTCCGTCCCGGCTGGCAAAAAGAAATTCACGTCTGGCCATTTCTTCTCCGCATTGAATTCCTCGCCGCCATAATCGTTACCATCATTTTGATGGTCTGGTCGATCACGCTGAGCGCGCCACTGGAAGAGCCCTCAAATCCCAACCTCACCATGAATCCCGCAAAAGCGCCCTGGTATTTTCTCGGCCTGCAGGAAATGCTGGTGTACTTCGATCCCTGGATCGCAGGCGTGGTAATGCCGACGCTGATCATCGTCGGGCTCATGGTGATTCCGTACATCGACACCAACCCGCTGGGCAGCGGCTACTACACCTGGAAGCAGCGCAAGTTTGCCATTGGGACGTTTATGTTCGGCTTCGTGATCCTTTGGGTTGCGATGATCATCATCGGGACGTTCATCCGCGGGCCTGGTTGGCAGTGGTTCTGGCCAGGACAAACCTGGGATCACAATCGACTTATTTATGAGGTGAACCGCGATCTGCCTGATCTTTTTGGGCTCACATCGAACCTGGCCAAAGCAATCTTCGGGGCGATTGTGGTCGGGGGCTATTACCTGGCCGGAGGGTTCTTGGTACACGCACTCTTCCGGCGTTACAACCCGAAAGATTATCAGCGCATGAGCCTGCTGCAGTATTCGATCATGATGTTTTTCTGGCTCACCATGGTGGCTCTGCCGCTGAAGATGCTGTTGCGGCTTGCGTTCAACATCAAGTACGTGTGGATAACGCCCTGGTTCAACGTGTGACGTTCAACGTGTGACGTATAAGGAAGCAATTGTCGTTCCGAGCGAAGCGAGGAATCTAGGTGCTCTCCGCAGAAACCGAGATTCCTCGCTTCGCTCGGAATGACAAGCTTGATTTGTTAGCTGTGTTCAACGACTAGAGGGAGAATCTGGTGCCTGAACAACCAATCCCCGAGCAAGATCCAGTAGTCACAAAGTCGTATGCGATGTATTACGTCGTCTCAATGGTCTTGCTGATGGCGACGCTGTTCTGGGCGCTGTGGGACGAAGCTTATGGACAGCGGCCGTGGAAGGCTTTCCAAAACGAATGGAAGCACCGCTACACGGCTTTTCTGGCGAAGGCAGAGCCGGCGTCCGACAAGTCCGTGAAAGCGGTCGAGACGGATCCCCAGTATCAGCAACTGGAGCAAGCCTACAAACAAGTTGACACGGCGACCAGGTCTCAGAGAGACGACCTTCAGAAACAGATCACGAGTCTCAGCGCGCAAATCCTCGCAGTGCAGAATATCTTCACCGACAAGCGGGCTTACGCGAATGCGTTGACCTATCAGATCGAGACTGAGACCAGTTCATCGGGCAAGCAAAGCAAGAGAAACGAACTCGAAGAATATAAAAAGAAACTCTGGACCGTCGAATTCCCCGACGGTCACGAAGAGAAATATGACTTTCGCCAACTGGAAGAAAAGTACAACGACCTCAAGGATCAGCGCACGAAGCTGAATGCCAAACTGGGCGAGGTGATCAAGCCAGTGACCGCGGCCAGCACGGCAATGACGACTTATGTCTCCGATCACATGGTGGATCTGACGCCGACCCAGATCGAGGGCTTGCAGAGAAAAACGAAAGAATGGGACCCGAAGATTGTGCAGATCAACGTGGCCGACGCGAATATAGTCGACCGCTGCGAATCCTGCCACATGGGCATTCGCGAGCCGCTAAAAATCACGCCCGCGGTTATGACTCCGAAGGGTGAAAAGAAGCCCGACGAATATGCGCAGGCTTTTGTTAGCCATCCAAGTCCCGGGCTGTTGAAGATTCATGATCCTGACACATTCGGTTGCTCGCCGTGCCATCAAGGTAATGGCCGCGCTACTACGAGCGTCGAGAAGGCGCACGGAAATTACGAGCACTGGCTGTGGCCACTATTTCCCAAGCAGAACGTCGAGGCCGGATGCCAGACTTGCCACGCCGCCGACATGGTTCTGGTCAGCGGTGATGTGGGATGGACGATCAGCGAAGGCAAAGATCTGTTCCGACAAAAAGGCTGCATGGGTTGTCATCGCTATGAGGGCTACGACAAGGAACCCGAGGATCTGAATACCTTCAGCCAACACATCAGGCAATTGGAGCAGCAGAAAAAGGAAAACTTCAAGCAGGCTGCATACTTGATGAAGCAAGCGGATACGGCGGAAACCAACCAGGAGGCCAACCGATTAAACGATGAGGCCATCGCGCTCAAAGTTTCCAACAGCAAAGCGGACGGCGAGATTCAGCAACTCGACTTTCAGATGCACAGCACGATGCAGGATATGAAGAAGGTTGGGCCGAACTTGAAAGACATTCGGCTCAAGCTGAATAAGAATTGGATTCCGGTGTGGATAAAAAAGCCGACTGACTTCCGTCCCACCACGAAGATGCCAAACTTCCGTCTGACCGATCATCAAATCCAGGCGATTTCGGCGTATTTGTGGCAGTCGGCACTGACCGATCCGCTGCCAAAGCAAAATCCCGGAAACGCAGAGCACGGCAAGGAGCTTTTTGAAGCCCGCGGCTGCCTGGCGTGCCATTCCATCGGCGAAGGCGATCAAATGCAGGGCGGCACTTTTGCCGCGAATCTTTCGCGCGAGGGTGAAAAAGCAAATTACGACTACCTGGTGCGCTGGATTCATAATGCCCGGCAACGCACTCGTCCCTATTGTCCGTACGAGAAGAAAGATATCGGTCCAGAAGATTACGCCAAGAAGGGCTTGCCTTACGTCTTCGACCTGCAGCACAGCCAATGCCCCAACGATGGCCACGAACTGCAAGTACAGAACATGACGGTCATGCCCAGCCTGCGGCTGGCGCCGGAAGATGCGCAGGACATTGCTTCGTACTTGATGACGCAAAAGAAACAGGAGCCGTCTGCTTACGCCGAAGCTTCCTTCATGGATGATCCCGCGTTGAAAGAAGAAGGCAAGAAGTGGATTCGTCACTACGGTTGCTCCGGATGCCATGAAATTTCAGGCATGGAGGATGAAGGTCGCATTGGCACGGAACTCACCTTTGAAGGCAGCAAGCCCATCGAGCGGTTGGATTTCGCCCTGTTCACTGAAACGGCGCAGCGGGGCGGCAAACATGCCGAGCCAATCACGAATCCAGAAGACCTGGCGCGACTCCCGGAGGGTCCGGCGACCGGGCCATGGTACGACCACAAGGGATTCTTTGAGCACAAACTTGCCGAACCTAATATTTTCGACAAAGGCAAGATCAAGTCCGAGACCGAAGCCCTGCGCATGCCCAATTTACACCTGGCGTCGGAGCAGATTCGCGACCTTACAACGTTCCTGTTGGGAAGCGAAGAGAGTTCCCTGCCGGCGCAGTATCAATATCGCCCCGGCGATGCGCGCCGTGATATTCAGGAAGGCTGGTGGGTGGTCAAGAAATACAATTGCATGGGATGCCATCAGTTTATCCCGGGGCAGAAAACTGTTCTCATGGGCCTGTCCCAGTACCGGGAGAATCAAGAGCAGTTGCCTCCCAAGCTCTTGACCGAGGGCGCGCGAGTCGATCCCGAATGGCTGCGCCGATTCCTGTCCAATCCTTCGTTGAGCACGACGGATACAAATCGCAACGGCGTGCGTCCGTATCTGAAAGTGCGCATGCCCACGTTCTCTTTCTCGGACAATGAACTGCGCAAGCTGGTGCGATTCTTCCAGGCGCTTTCGCAACAGCCCATGCCTTACATTCCGGAACAAGTTCCGGTATTGACCGCAAAAGAAACCGATATGGCGCGTAGCCTGTTCTCGAGCACGGCAGCGCCTTGCTTGAAATGCCACGCCACGGGCGATCCGGCGCACGACAAGATTGCGACCGCACCAAACTTCCTGCTCGCTAAGGAACGTCTGAAACCGGATTGGGCTCAGCGCTGGGTGTTGGATCCACAAGCCATTAGCCCGGGCACCTCCATGCCATCGGGATTGTTCCGGCTTGACAAGGACCACTGGGTGTTTGCCGGCCCGACGCCTGCATCGTTCCAGGGTTACGAGGGAGACCAGTCGAAGTTATTGGTGGACTATATTTTTCAGCTCACCCCTGACGAGCAAAAACGCGTAGCCGCATCGATGGGGCGAAACAGTGCCGCAAACCAGACGCCAGCGAAATCCAAGCAGGCTGCCGCTCCTTCTCACCGGGCAAGCAGCGGGGGTTCGCGGTAGAATGTAGGGTTTTGTAAACCGCTAGGGCGGCGCCTGTCGCGAGGGCCCGCATTCGGGACGAGTCTTCGGGATAGCAAGTAAATCTGAATTCGAACTTTGAAAAACGCATTCAACTTTTCACGAAAGGGCGACATCATGAATAAGAAAACATCTGTAGCGATGTTTGGACTGCTCTGTCTTCTCGGCCTATGGCTCCTCGTAGGCTGCAGCAAGAAAGAGGAAACGAACGAAGCCCCGGCTTCCGCACCGGCCAGCACGGCAGCGCCGGCACCGGCAGCCACCCCAATCGATCCCAGCACGGTAGCCTCAGTCAGCGGCACCGTGAAGTTCGACGGTGCTGCTCCCAAGGCCTCGAAGATTGACATGAGCCAGGATGCTGCTTGCAAGGGCACGAACACAGCTGAGACCGTGGTCGTCGATGGCGGGGACGTGGCAAATGTTTTCGTCTACGTAAAAGACGGACTGGGCGATCGGACATTTGCGGTTCCCACCCAGGCGGTCACGATCGACCAGCAAGGCTGCAAATACCATCCTCACGTGCTAGGTGTGATGACCGGGCAGAACATTGAAATCAAGAACGACGATCAAACCACGCACAACATTCATCCCACGCCGCAAGCCAATCGCGAATGGAATGAATCTCAGCCGCCCGCGGCCGCTCCACTCGAGAAGAGTTTTGCCCGCGAAGAAATTATGCTGCCGGTAAAGTGCAACCAGCATCCCTGGATGCGGATGTACATCAACGTGGTCAAGAGCCCGTTCTATGCGGTCACCGGCCCCGATGGCAAGTATGAAATCAAGGGCCTGCCGCCGGGAGATTACACCATCGCATTCGTGCAGGAGAAACTGGGTGAACAGGATCAAAAAGTGACGCTCGCCGCGAAAGACAGCAAGACCGTAGACCAAACTTTCAAAGCGCAGTAGTGCTCATTGCTCAAGAGGGGACAGCCGCCCTCGGCTGTCCCGCCGAGCAAAGCTCGGCAGGTAGTTAGATTGACCGGGAGTAAACATCTGAAATCCCTCGCCACACCGTACAATCGCGCGCACCATCGCTTCGCGGTATTCGTAGCGTGTGCGACTTTTGTGCTCATCATCGCCGGCGCGCTGGTCACCAGCAACGACGCCGGACTTTCCATCCCAGACTGGCCTACATCTTTCGGATCTTTCAGCGTTCCACCTTTGCGTGGAGGAATCAAATTCGAGTGGAGTCATCGCGCAATCGCCGGGTCGATTGTTCTGCTCACGATTTCCATCGCCGCGTGGACGTGGTTCGCTGACCGCCGACGATGGATGAAATGGCTGGGCATCGCCGCTCTGGCCACCGTTATTACGCAGGCAATCCTTGGCGGGCTAACAGTCCTGTTGTTCCAGCCGCCGTGGGTATCTTCAGCACACGCCGCCGTGGCACAAACCTTCTTCTGCATCGCTGTCGCTATCGCCATGTTCACCGGACGCCGATGGGTAGAAGAGGTCCCGCAGATTGAATTCGACAACCGTCGTCCCAGTCTCATTACCCTCACGTGGCTGTCGATCTTCGTGCTTTATGTTCAACTGATTCTGGGTGCGATGTTTCGCCATCACGGCATGAGTTGGTGGCCGCACGTGGCTAACGCCGCGATTGTGACTTTCGTACTCACATGGACCGCGATCCGCGCGCTATCGCGATTCTCGAAAATTGAAGCCGTGCGGCGGCCGGCGATTATCTTGGCATTGCTGCTAGTGGTACAACTTTGCCTCGGTTTCGCGGCGTTTCTCACGCGTATAGCCTGGGGCCGCGATGCGGTCCAACCGGAATTTCCGATGGTAATTTCAACCGTGTCCCACGTCGCCGTGGGAGCACTGCTGTTGGCGACCGCTGTCATCCTCGCCATTCAAGTATGGCGGCATATTCCTGTTTCGTTTGAGGAACACGCAACCAGCCGATCTCGAAAACCGGCAGCTGCTTAACCTACCGGACAGCGTCTCATCGTAGAATAAACTGTGGCCTCTAAAACTCCATTCGCTGTTGCCAGCTCTGAGACCGATCTCGCTGTCGAGCCCGTCATTATTTCCGTGCGCGATGTCGTGCATCGTTATGGTGACCGAGCTGCGCTGAATGGCGTCTCCTTCGATGTGCGTCGGGCCGAACTCTTCGGATTGCTAGGGCCGAATGGCAGCGGAAAAACTACGCTGTTTCGCATACTCTCTACTCTGATGATTCCGGTTGGCGGGCGTGCCGAGATTATGGGATTCGATGTTGCCCGCGACCCCAACGGTTTGCGCCGCCAGATCGGCGTGGTTTTTCAGGCGCAAAGCATCGATGTAAAACTCACTGCTGCTGAGAACCTCTGGCATCAGGGACATCTCTACGGCTTGCACGGAGCGTCACTGAAATCGCGGATTGCTGAAATGCTTGGCCGTGTCGGCCTCGCAGATCGAGCCAACGAGAAAGCAGAGACGTTCTCAGGGGGAATGCAGCGCCGGCTGGAATTGGCTAAAGGTCTGCTTCATCACCCATCTGTCCTGTTACTGGACGAACCCACAACCGGACTTGATCCTGGCGCCCGGCGCGATCTCTGGCAATATCTCGCGATATTGCGTGATGAAGAGCGCGTGACAGTGATCGTCACAACTCATCTTATGGAAGAGGCCGAGCGCTGTGATCGTCTCGCCATCTTGAATCAGGGAAAGGTAGTAGCGCTGGGCACGCCCGATGACCTAAAGCATGAAATCGGTGGAGATGTGATTGTGCTGGATGCGAAGAACCCCGATTCGCTCGCAGAAAGAATCCGCGCCCGCTTTAATCTGGAGGCGCAGGTGCTGCACGGGCAGGTGCGCATCGAACGCGAGAATGGCCATCGCTTCATCACCGATGTGGTTGAGGCTTTCCCGGGTGAGATTGAGTCGATTTCAGTAAGCAAGCCAACATTGGAAGATGTTTTCATTCGCCGCACTGGCCATCGCTTTTGGACGGGCGGCGAGGACGAAGCAGGAAAATAAAAGTGAAGGAGCTCGCAAGCCGATGATGCTGGTGCTTTCGGTGATACTCGGAATCGTGCCGCTCATGGGCGTTGCTTGGATCGTTCTGAAAGCAAGCGTTACCACGGTCGACGGTCTTTTTATGACCCTGATCCTGCTCACGCTTTCGGGTATTCTGTTCCTGAATGCGTATTTAGAGATTCGCGCAAGGCTCAAGAAATCCGCAGCGCCCCCGGCGCAGAAAACGAGTTAATGTGGTCACACAAACTGCAACTTTGCCGGTGCAGGTCGCGCCAATCTCCAGCGGAATCGTGCTTCCCGCTTTTACCCTTTGGTGGCGCGAAATTGTCCGCTTCTACCGCCAGCGCTCCCGCGTGGTCGGCGTGATCGTTTCGCCGCTGCTGTTCTGGCTGGTTATCGGAGCCGGCTTCGGCACTTCCTTTCGCGCCGGCAATTCCCCGGGTCAGCAGCATTATTTGGATTATTTCTATCCCGGCGCACTCATCATGATCGTGCTGTTCACTTCGATTTTCGCCATGATGTCGTTGATCGAGGATCGCAAGGAAGGGTTTCTACTATCGGTCATGGTCGCGCCCGTGCCTCGATCCGCTATAGTGCTCGGCAAGGTGCTGGGTGGAACAACGCTGGCTGCTATTCAAGGCCTGATCTTTTTGGCTTTTGCGCCCTTTGTCGGCGTGCATTTGGGAATCATTGATTTCTTGCTGGTCGTGTTTGTAGTTTTCCTGGTTTCTTTTGCGCTTACCTCTTTGGGATTCGCCATAGCGTGGCCCATGGATTCTACGCAGGCTTTCCATGCCATCATTAATCTTTTTCTGATCCCGCTGTGGCTGCTATCGGGCGCGCTGTTTCCGTTGGCAGGGGCTTCGGGCTGGCTGCGACTCGTGATGCGGCTGAATCCGCTGACCTACGGCGTCGAAGCTCTGCGCGTACTTCTTTATCCGGAGAGCCCGACTGTCTTGCCATTACCGGCCTCGATTGGCATGCTGGCCCTATTTACAATTTTCATGTTTGGGTTATGCTTTTTCCGGGTAAATCGCCGCACTACGAGGCCTGCCGCATGATGCAAGTTCCGCCGCAATTCGCTAATTTCCCGGCGATTGACGCCAGCTTGAACGGTACCAGCGCGGTGTTGTTGCTGGTGGGACGCGGTTTCATCAAGCGCGGGCATATGGCCGCTCACCGCATTGTCATGGTCGCGGCGTTGGCTTCGTCGAGCATTTTTCTCGTGTGTTATTTGTACTATCACTGGCATGTGGGCTCAGTGCATTTTCAGGGACAAGGCTGGTCGCGCCCTGTCTACTTCAGCATTCTGATCTCCCACACAATCCTAGCCGCTGTGATCGTCCCGATGATCATTATTACGCTTAGCCGCGCCTTGCGAGAACGTTTTGATCGCCATCGCGCCATCGCACGCTGGACCTATCCTTTGTGGATGTACGTTTCGATCACCGGCGTGATTGTGTATTTCATGCTTTATCATCTGTTCGCCGCATGAGAAAGCATTAGCACAGAGGCAGCCAGGTACAAGAATTATTCTGTTTCTTCTCTGTGTCTCTTGCAACTCCGTGGTGAAAAGGGCCTTATGGCTGTCGTCAGATTAAAAATCGATGTTTCGGGCACGGTGGGCGATGAAGCCTGGCGCCGACTCAAGCAGTTCGATCAGATCCAGAGTGCGGATTTTGGTCCGCAGTTCGGCAGTGGCGGACGGTGCAATCATCCGGTCAACGCGCCGCACAACAAAGGCGAATGGATTGGCGCTGAAATCCGGCTGCAGACGCCGCTTCTAGCCCAATACGCCGTCTCCCACTATCTGGAGCAGGACCGCGTGCTCGATGCCGATGTGGTGGAGTAACCTTAATCACCGATGTCCTCCCTGCCCAACGCAGCTCCGCAAACTTCGCCCGATGCAAGCGAGACCCCTGACCGGCCACGCAAGCCGCGTATGTCTACGCGCAATCGGCTGCTTTTTTTCCTGACCGCGTGGCTGATTGTCCTGATGCCGTTTTTGTTTTGGTGGAATACCTGGTTCGGCCGCCAACTTTCCGACAAACAACTGGCCGAATATCTGCAGGACGAAAAGCATCCCCGGCACATTCAACACGCTCTGGTGCAAATCGGCGAGCGCATGACTCGGCATGACGCGAGCGTAACGCAGTGGTACCCGCAGGTTGCGAAGCTCGCTTCGTATCCGGTCGAAGAAGTACGCAACACCGACGCCTGGGTGATGGGACAAGACACGACCGGCGCGGGATTCCATGAAGCTCTGCTCAAAATGCTCGCCGATCCATCACTCATGGTGCGAGGCAACGCCGCGCTCTCGCTGGTTCGCTTCGGAGACGCATCCGGAAGACCCCAGATCCTGGAACTGTTGCAGCCGGCCACAGTCACCGCGTCGCGACCGGGAAAGGTAATCGATACCAGCGCTGTCGGAACCGCTATTCGTCAGGGCGGGATTGTTGCTAAATTACAGGAAGGCGGACAGACTACGGAAATCCGCTCGCCAATCACCGGCCGTCTGCGCGCACTATCGGCACAGACCGGACAAACAGTAGCAGCCGGCTCCGAGATCGCGACCATCGATCCGGGTACGGAACAAGTCTGGGAAGCATTGCGCGCGCTTTACCTCGTGGGCCAGCCAGACGATCTTGCCGCGGTTCTCCCCTATGAGCGGGAACTGCCAGACATCCCCGATCACGTGCGAAAGCAAGCCATCGAAACAGAAAAAGCCATACGGGACAGAACGAACCACTAGCCCTTGGCCTGAGTGAGCTTTGATCGACCACTAGAACAACAATGGCCCAAACACTCGGATACGTTGCATTGGTAGTCCGTGATTACGACGAGGCGCTGGCCTTCTTCACACGGTCGCTCGGATTCGTAGTGATCGAAGACAGTGTCGCCAAAGATCGATCCGGCAACGAAAAACGTTGGGTGCTCGTTGGCCCACCCTATTCTCGCGGTACCAGTCTGCTTCTTGCGCGAGCATCGACTCCCGAGGAGGCGAGTCATATTGGCAATCAAACGGGCGGCCGAGTCTTTCTCTTTCTGCACACCGATGATTTCTGGCGCGACTACGGTGAAATGCTGAAGCGGGGAGTGAGGTTCGTAAAAGAACCGCGGCAGGAAACCTACGGCACAGTCGCAGTGTTCGAAGACTTATACGGCAACAAATGGGATCTGCTCGAACTCAAGAAGGTGACCGAAGGCTTGGTCTAACAGCTGAGAGTTGAAAATTGAGAATTAAATCGGCATTACGCCAACTTCTTTTTCCACTTCCACCGTGTCCACCATCACGATCGCGTCCCACGGACAGCCATCGAGGAAACATCCATCCGGGCCTTTGCTCAGGCACTTCTTGCATCCGATACAAAGGATCGGGTCGACCTGAATTCTGCCGAACGGTGGATGATCTTCGTCCGGAACCCAGAACATGCAGTCTTCCACCGGGCAATACTCCACACAGGCCGGAGAACCCGCACAGCCGGTGCAGCACTCGGTGATGACCGCCAACTCCTTTGGTTTCTTCTTTCGAGGAGTCAATAGCCCTTTGGACTTGGGTTCAAACTTAAACTCGTCGGGCACCATCCCAGCGGGTTTCAGGGAGTCTGCTTCAACAGCCATGGCGAGATTATACCGCAGTGGGCGCAATTCTCATCCCCACGAAGTCGGATGGGATTGGGTTCAGCCGGTCGAGGGATCTGGCGCATAGTCTTTGAAACTCGCCATCACAAGAAATCAGTTTCATTTTGGCCTGCCTCGCCGATTCTTTGCGCCCTTCCCGGTCAAAGGCTTCTTCGTTTCTGATATATTGGGCGTCCAGCCCCTAATTTTCTTGAGCGCGCTCGCGTCTTGGCCAGGGGCGGAAGGAGCAGCATTCATGGCAGGAAGAAGCGTCAATAAAGTCATTCTTATCGGAAATCTGGGCAAGGACCCCGAGGTGAAATACACTCAGGGCGGCATGCCGGTGGCCAAGTTCTCGATCGCCACCAATGAACGCTTCAAGGACAAAGAGGGCCAGTGGCAGGATCGCACCGAGTGGCACAACATCGTGGCCTTTCAGCGCCTGGCTGAAATCGTCGGAGAGTATTTGAAAAAGGGCGGCAAATGCTTTATCGAAGGCAGCCTGCGTACCAGTTCCTGGGACGATAAGGAAACCGGCCAGAAGAAATACAAAACAGAAATCATCGCCAATGATTTGGTGCTACTGAGCGGCCGTGGCGAAGGCGCCGGAGATGATTCCGGTGGACGCTCCCGCGGCGCCTCCGCAGGCGGAAACAATTTCGACCAGCGCACACCGGAACCGGAACACGCGGCAGCTTCAACCCCGATCAGCGACGAAGACATTCCCTTCTGACCGGGGCTAAAGCTGACACGACTCAAGTCCGATTCGAGTTACGCCGCCTTTTGACTTAACCGGCTATCGCCAGCCTCACCCACTAGCTTACGAGCCGCCAAAGTCATCATCAGGCGCGTAGTGCCGGTCATGATCATGCTGATGCCGACCAGTGTCCCGATAACCCAAAGCGAACTGACGGGCCACTGATTCCAGATCAAGAAGCCCAGAAATAGAGTAACGATTCCATCCAGCAGCATCCACGGTGAGCTGCCACTTTTGCGGGTGGCGAAATAGGCGACGACGTCCGCGACTCCCTCTGCGAACAGGAATATCCCCAGCACGAGAGTAAAAGTGGCAGTCGCCAAGACTGGATGGGCGATGAAGTAACCTCCGGCCACAATGTAAACGACCGCGACGAGCAACTTCCAGGCAATGTGGCCAATGCCCTGGGACTGAAAGGCGTGGACAAGTTGCACGATACCGTCGAGTACTGCTATCCAGCCAATTACAATGACGACCCCGACGGACGTGGCCATCGGCAGGGCGATGGCAAGGACTCCGAAGATAATCAGTACGATCGACAACACCAGCGAGGCTTGAGACGCGCGTCTAAATCCTGTTTCCAGCGTGGTCATGGCTTCCTCCTATTCGATCACTGCACGGGCAAGTCTCTAGCGTGTCTGTTGGTGTTGTCAACTGGAAATTGTGACGCTGCCGGGAGAACCGTTTCGACTCGGAAAGTCTGTTCTAAAAATACGACCCGGCCATGCATTCAAGTCCCTCAACCGCTACAATACCTGCGGAGATTTTCCAATGACTTCTCTTGCCAGCAAGACCTGCGTACCCTGCCGCGGTGGCGTACCCCCGCTCAAGGGAAAAGAACTCGAAGCGCTTCATCAGCAAGTCCCCCAGTGGAAGGTAATTAACGAACATCACGTCACCCGCACTTTTACTTTTCCTGATTTCAAGCAAGCGCTCGCTTTTGTGAATCGGGTGGGCGCGGTGGCCGAAGAGCAAGGGCACCATCCCGATATTCTGCTGGCCTGGGGCAAGGCGGAAATTACCTTGTGGACTCACAAGATCGATGGATTGACCGAAAGCGACTTCATCATGGCCGCGAAGATTGACGGTCTGCACGCGGCTTGAGCCTCATTTCCAACTGACGTCTCCGACGTAACAAACTTTGAGACGTAACTCCTCGACAGGATCAGAAAATGAAACCTCTATCACGCATTCTGGCTGTGCTGGTGCTCACCGCGGCTGCCTTTCCCCAAGCAGATCAAATTGCTCCAAACGAGAATCTGGTTTCCGAGGGAATTCCGAAGATTCCCACGTCATTAGCCGAAACCATCGAGCGCTACACGAATTTTCGCGCCGCCGTTTTGGACAGCTGGAATCCGACGAGACGCGAAATGTTAATTGCCACGCGGTTTGCCGATACTTATCAAGTCCATATGGTGAAAATGCCGGGCGGCGCGCGCACCCAACTGACTTTTTATCCAGACCGAGTGGCTGGCGCTCTTTATCCGCCTACCAAAGATGATTCCTTCGTGTTCTCGAAGGATGTGGGTGGCGGCGAGTTCTATCAACTTTATCGTTATGACGTAGCAACGGGAAACGTCACCCTGCTTACCGACGGTAAGTCACGTAACACGGATCCGGTGTGGAATTACTCTGGCGACAAACTGGCTTACACCTCCACGCGCCGCACCGGGAATGACCTTGATTTGTATGCCATCGACCCGGCGAATCCGAAGACGGATCGACTGGTGGCGCAACTCGCGGGTGGTGGCTGGCAAGCTTTGGACTGGTCGCCTGACGGAAAGAAAATTCTCGTGTCGGAAGAAATCTCGGCCGAGGAGACTTACCTCTGGATCGTCGATGCCACCAGCGGAGACAAAACGCTCATCACACCCAAGGGTGGGCCAGCAAAGATTGCGTACAACAGCGGCCGCTTCAGTAAAGATGGTAAGGGCATCTACGCGACAACGGATAAGGATTCGGAATTCCTGCGTCTGGCCTACATTGATTTGGCAACCAAAGAGCACAGCTATCTCACCAGCAAGATTCCCTGGGATGTGGAGGAATTCGAACTCTCCTATGACGGTAAGACGATTGCATTTGTAGCCAACGAAGACGGCTTTGGGGTGTTGCACTTGCTCGACACTAAAAGTCGCAAAGAGAAACCGGTCCCAAGCCTGCCTAAAGGCGTGATCTCAGGCGTGAGTTGGCACAAGAACGGTCGCGACTTGGGATTCAATTTGTCCTCGTCTCGCTCGAGTTCCGACGTTTACTCGCTGGATGTGCAAAGCGGAAAGGTGGAACGATGGACCTTCAGCGAAACTGGAGGATTGAACACCGCGGACTTTCCCGAGGCCGAACTCATCCACTGGAAATCCTGGGACGCGCGCAGCATCAGCGGCTTTCTCTATCGTCCTCCAACAAAGTTCACGGGCAAGCGGCCGGTAATGATCAATATTCACGGTGGCCCTGAAGGTCAATACCGGCCTGGCTTCCCCGGTCGTTGGGACTACTACATGAACGAGCTGGGGATTGCGATGATCGCGCCCAACGTTCGCGGCTCGACCGGCTATGGAAAGACATTTCTTTCCCTCGACAATGGTTTCCGGCGCGCTGGGTCGTATCAGGACATCAATGCGCTCCTCGATTGGATTCAGACTCAGCCTGATCTCGATTCCAGCCGCGTCCTGATAACCGGCGGCAGCTACGGTGGTTTTATGACGCTGGCCGTCGCTACGAATTACAACGACCGCATCTGCTGCTCGGTCGATGTTGTTGGTCCGTCTAATCTGGTCACGTTTCTCGAGCACACTTCGGGATACCGTCAGGATCTGCGACGCGTGGAGTACGGCGATGAGCGCGACCCCAAGATGCGCGACTTCCTGGAGAGCATTGCCCCGTTTAACAACGCCAAGAAGATCACCAAGCCGCTGTTCGTAATCGCCGGGAAGAATGATCCGCGAGTCCCGGTGAGCGAATCGGAGCAGATGGTTTCAATCGTTCGGCAGAATGGCACACCGGTCTGGTGGCTGATGGCAAAGGATGAAGGTCACGGCTTTGCGAAGAAGGCAAATCAGGATTTCCAGTTTTATGCCACGGTGATGTTTGTGAAAGAGTATCTGCTGAAATAGCTGACTGATGCGGCTGAAAGCTGACGGGCGAGAGCCTTTATAATCTTTTCATGCTCGATGAGAACGATTTTCGCAAACAGGCCGACGCCGCCCTTGAGTCCCTCAAACAGAGTCTGATTACCGCTGAAGAATCCGCTGATCTTGAGGTCGAGGACCAGTCGGGAGCTCTGCACATCTCTTTCGAAGACGGCTCCCGGTTTGTCATCTCGCCCAATGCGCCAGTTCGGCAGATTTGGATTTCCGCGCTCGCCACAAGTTTCAAGCTGGATTGGTCGGACGCGAGTCAGGTCTTTGTCCTGCAGAAGACCGGAGAAGAGCTGAAACCTTTAGTGTCCCGTTTGATCAATCAACAACTGGGAGAGGAAGCGGTGACTCTGGCTTGAGGGGACCGATCTAAGCTCCCCCTGCAGATCCTAATTTGTACTTCAAGTGCCGCGCGATCAGTTGGCCGTGGAAGCGTCCGTTCTCGATAAAAATTTCGTTCGTTCGAGAACCGGCAACAATTACCCCCGCCACATAGATGCCGGGCACATTGCTTTCCAGTGTTTCCGGATCGCACACCGGTCGGCATTGCTCGGTCGAGAGCTCGATGCCCATCGAGCGCAGAAAATCATAATCAGGATGGTATCCAGTCAAGGCAAAAACAAAATCGTTCTTCACGCGAACCATTCCCTCGGGCGTGTAGATCACGACGTGATCGGCCAAGATTTCTCCCACTGAACTGTTGAAATAAGCTTTGATCTCACCATTCTTGATGCGATTCTCGATGTCTGGCAGGATCCAGTACTTCACGTGGTGATGCATCTTCGGCGCGCGGTGGACCAGAGTCACGCGCGCTCCGTGCCGCCACAGATCGAGGGCCGATATCGCAGCGGAATTCTTTCCTCCGATGATCAGAACATCGTTGTCGAAGTACGGATGAGGCTCGCGGTAGTAGTGAAACACCTTGGGCAGATCTTCTCCGGGGATGTTCAGCATGTTTGCCAGATCGTAATACCCGGTCGCGACGATCAGCTTGCGCGTGTGATAGTCGTAAATTCTACCCAGCCGATCAGTGGTTGTAACCTGGAAATCCCCGTCCTGGCCGTTCACGGTTTTCACCCACTGATATTGCGCGATCGGCAAGCGATAATGCTCGGCTACCTTCCGGTAATACTCGAGCGCCTCTTGACGCGTGGGCTTCTGGTTGGCCGTACTGAACGGAATGTCGCCGATCTCGAGTAATTCCGGCGTGGTAAAAAAAGTCATGTTGGCTGGATAGTTGAAGATCGAATTCACTACGCAGCCTTTATCGATCGCGAGCGCCTTGAAACCGGCCCTCTGCGCTTCAATGGCGCAAGCCAGGCCGGTAGGACCGGCCCCTATCACCAGCACATCGACCCGCATGCTCGAACGCGAGTCCAACTGCGCGCGCGGGAGCGTGTCGGGAACCAGTAGAGCGGCGTCGGACATTTGCTTTGTGACCAAAGTTATCTCTGGAATTGAAGAGAAAGATTCTAGCACGCAGTGAGTTCAAGCCGAACCACCTTCCATCGCGCCGGACAGTATCGCCACACACAACTCTTCTGCACAAAGGTTATAATTTTTGCTTGCTTTCATACCTTTAGGTACCGGTCAGGAACCCTCAATGGCAATCTCCGCCGAACCCACCACTCGCACGCGTATTGAATCCGACAGCATGGGACAAATTGAAGTCCCGGCCAATGTTTACTGGGGCGCGCAGACGCAGCGCTCGCTTCTCCACTTCGACATTGGACGCGACGTCATGCCGCCAGAACTGATCCGTGCCTTTGGCATTCTCAAGAAGGCATGCGCGCTTGTGAACCAGGATCTGGGCAAGCTTCCCGCTGACAAGGCCAAACTCATCGTGCAGGCCGCAGACGAGGTCATCTCCGGCAAGCTCAACGATCAGTTCCCGCTGCGCATCTGGCAGACCGGCAGCGGCACCCAGACCAACATGAACGTCAACGAGGTCATCTCCAACCGCGCCATTGAGATCGCTGGGGGCGAGATGGGATCGAAGAAGCCGATCCATCCCAACGACGACGTGAATATGTCGCAGTCGTCCAACGACACTTTTCCCACCGCGATGCATATCGCGGCCGCAGAGCGAGTCAAGAATGCGCTGATTCCCGCCATCCAGAGCGTTCACGACGCGATCGCGGCCAAAGCCAAAGAATTCCACGACGTAGTCAAGATCGGCCGCACCCATCTGCAGGATGCCGTGCCTCTGACTTTCGGGCAAGAGTTCGGCGGGTGGGCCAGTCTATTGCAACGTGATATCGAGCGGCTGAAACAGGTACTCGGCGGCCTCTACGATCTCGCCATCGGTGGAACCGCGGTGGGCACAGGGCTAAACGCTCATCCTGAATTCGCGGAGAGAGCCGCGAAGAAGATCGCCGAACTCACCGGACTTCCCTTTCGTTCCCATGGCAACAAATTCGCCGCCCTTTCGGCGCACGATGAAATTGTGTTCGCGCAGGGCGCGCTCGAAACGCTGGCCGCGTCGCTGATGAAGATTTCAAACGATATTCGCTGGCTGGCTTCTGGTCCACGTTGCGGCCTTGGAGAATTATCCATTCCAGAGAACGAGCCCGGCTCTTCGATCATGCCCGGCAAGGTGAATCCCACGCAGTGCGAAGCCATGACCATGGTCTGCGTGCAGGTTCACGGCGCCACGGCGGCGGTTGGATTTGCCGGCTCCCAAGGCAATTTCGAGCTCAACGTGTTCAAGCCAGTGATCATCTACAACTTTCTGCACTCGGTCACGCTGATCACCGACGCTTGCCACGGCTACGTCGAATACATGATCAAGGGCATCGAAGTTGATCGCGAGAAAGTTGATTGGTACGTGAAGAATTCATTGATGCTGGTAACAGCGCTAGCCCCGAAGGTTGGATACGACAAAGCAGCAAAAATCGCCCACACCGCCCACGTCGACAAGACTAGTCTGCTCGATGCAGCGCTAAAGCTCGGCTATCTTACGAAAGAAGAATTCCATCTATTAATGAAGCCAGAAAAGATGACGCGGCCTTAATCGACCAGTCTCAGTCCGGGTCGTACACTCCGTTGCCGTATCCTTTGCGCCGGATGTCTTCCTGCATCTGCTCAAGCTTAGTTTTTTCCTGGGCAAGCTGACGCTGCGCCGCTTCGTATTGCGCCTTCAAGTTTCGCCCCCGGTCGCACCAGTCTTTGTAATAAGGTGTGTAATAAGTCGAAGTCCAGCACGCCTGCGCTTCATCATCCTGGGCGAACCCAGTGCTCCACGCCGCGAACTCGTTCTTGAGACTTGTGATGTGGTTCTGGATATCGATAATCTTGCGCTTCTCTACTCTGACTTGACTCTGGAATTTCTTGCCTTGCGCTTCGAACCGTTGTACTTCTTGTTGATCCTCTTCATCAGTGGCCTTGTCGCGGGCGGCTTGCTCTGCGGCGTCGTTCGGTGTTGGCGCAGACTTGGCCGGAGGCGGATTGCTGCCATCGTTTAAATCGTGGTTTCTGATTATTTTGATCGGCGGAGCGGATTCACGCGCTTGCCTTGCGGCGGCGGCCGCAGCGTCGACGGCAGATGGTTTAACCGGGCCTGGGTTTGCTGGTTGCGGGTTCGCCGGCTGCGTAGTTGCTGGTTGTGAACTGGTTGGTTGCGTACCCGTCGATTGCGAAGAGTTGGCTTGCTGGCTGGTTTGACCGAAGGCCAAAGCCGCCAGTAGAAGCCATCCGACTATCCCCAAGCGATCACGAAGGCGCATAGACCCTGATCATATCGCCGCCTAAGCCTTCGAGCGGAGGTTTTGCGAGTAACGTCCGGCCTTGTACTTCCGGGCTAGACCACAACCTGATGTGATTCCACGCTTTCGAGCGGCTCAGTCCGCCTTCGCAACCGACAGTTCCGAGTGCTTCCCGGCATCCGCAGGACGTGTCTTGGGTGTCGTGGTTATGGCAATGACGCTCGCCAACACAAACAGTGCTCCCAGAAATGTGCGAGGACCAACCGATTCGCCTCCGACAAAATATCCGAGAGCAACGGCGACCACGGGATTTACGTAGGCGTAGGTTCCCACTTTCGTTGGCGATTCGTGGTGCAGCAGCCAGACGTAAGCGGTAAAACCGACGATCGAACCAGCGACGATGAGATATAAAAGCGCGTACCAGGCCTTCGCCGAAACCGTCTGCAGATGAAAACCAGCGAACTCACCGGAGAGCGCGGCCAGCGCGAACAGTTGAGCTCCGCCCGTGAGCATTTGAGCGGCTGCACTCATCGGCTTCGATGCCGGAAGCGAAAGCTTACGCGTGAGAATTGTCGCCACCGACCAGGTAAACGCCGCCACCAACAGTGCCAAGGCGCCGGCAGGATTGATGGGAACTTCTCCGAACGAGAACGAATGAAGGGTCAGCACAGCAACCCCGCACAAACCCACCAGCAGTGCCAAGCCGAGTCGAACAGTAAGACGCTGTGTGCGGAGAAATATGATTTCGAGCAGCGTGATAAATACCGGGATCGTGGCTAGCACGACTGCGGCAATCCCCGAGGGAACGCGCTGTTCGGCCCAGAACAAGCAACCGTAATCGACAAGGAAGATTAGTGTTCCTAGCAGTGTCGCACCGGCCCACTCGCGACGGTTCGGCGATGGCGTGCCCTTCAGCCGCAGCCAGCCGTAGAGGACGACACCGGAAATGAAGAATCGCATGCCTGCCAGCAGGAATGGCGGCACTTCCTGTACTCCGATACGTATTGCCAGGAACGTCGATCCCCAGACAAAATAAATGATCCCAAATGCAAGAAGGACCTTCCACGAAGCTGGACGCGCGGCGGTTTCCAATCTGATCTCCCCTTCGGAATTGGACGCGACTGGGTTATAGATGGTTCGGTGGCTTCCGAGGAACCATGCGGTCGAGATAAAAGTTTTTGATGGGACCGAGGGATATCTTTTATGGTCGGGTCGTTTTTCCAAAGGTTAACCCGCTTAGCTTTGAGACCAGTTCTGCGCTGATGCCTTTCGATGCCACCAACACCTGAAAACTTTCTCCCATGCCTGCAGGCGTGACCAGGTGTTTTAATTGCAGAGCAACTTTGGCGTGTTCCTGCGGCAATCGGCATCCTTCAAAAGCGTCGGCGAATTGATTGTGCTCGCCGATTCCCAATAGAAATTGCGACTGGGTGAGCAAGGGCTGGACCTGCATTCCTTGTTCCTCGGCCGCGGCTGCGAGCACTGTGAAGTTCACGTGGGCGGTGATGTCCTGTTCTCCCGGCGCTTCGTAAGGATTCGCGCTCATCGAGTGTTGGCGATAGGCAGCGATGGTACCCCGATGTCGCCCAGCGAGCTGCTCTTGTCGAGTGTAGCCGTAGTCAATTGCGATAATGAACCCTCGTTTTATCGTAGCGGCAATCTGGGACATGTAACGTTGCGCGATCAGGGAAGCTTCGATTCGCTCACCGGCCTCGGGATGCACGCCGTAGCGGTCGAGAAACTCCAATGCCTCTGCCGATGCAGGCTGCCAGGATTCGAGCAATCGTCCGTCTTTTTCTGAGATGCGCAACTCGCCCTGCGAGCTGAGAACCTCGACTGGAAGTGCGTCAAAGAATTCGTTGCCGAAGACGATGATAGGAACCTCAGCGGTTAAAGGCCTCTCTAAAGCGGCCTCGCTCGGCAGGACTGCCTCGCCGTCTGAACAGAGGGAAGCCTTCCCTGCTGCGAAGTGCTGTTCCAAGGTCGCTTGCAGCCGCCCTCGCAGAGCGGGCGAGCTTTCCGCCAACGAATAATGCACTGCATCAAAAAACGCCGGAAACTTTTTTCGCGACCAATCCAACACATCCTGTGCAAACAATCCGCGGCCCGGCCCAATTTCCAAGATTTCCATCCGCTCCGGCGATCCCAGCGCACGCCACATCTCGTCGAACTGCCGCGCCAGAAGGCGTCCGAAGACCGCATGCACATCGCTGGAGGTATAGAAGTCACCGGCCTTGCCAAACTGCTCGGCGTTCCGCGAGTAGTAACCCAGTGCAGGATCGTAAAGGCACATCTCCATGTACCGGGAAAACGGTATCGGCCCACGCTCCCGAATTTCCTGTTCAATCTTCTGCCGCAGGGTCACAAGCCGTCCCGTTGACGCTCAAGACGATCTTGCGGCGTACGAATAAACATTTCGACCAGATAGTCGTGCAAACAATCGTAGAGCTGCCGCTGCAGGGTCCACTCGAATTGAGAGCTGTCCAGATCGCGTGGATGGAAGTCGAAGTAGTAAGTGTGCACCGGCACCGGAGGATTCTTGAACTGGATGATCAGTTCAACGCCATCACCCTTGGCTCGGGCGGAGAACTCCAGCAGGGGATGCTCATAAAGACGGAGTTGGGCAAGGACGCGATCAAGGCGGACATTCGCTGACATAGGTACCGAAGCTGATTCTAAAGTAATTGTCGCTGTCGTACAGGAAACCTGTACAATAGACTAAGGAGACAAACTTGACGGAAACCACATACACCAATCTTCGACAGAGCCTCGCCTCCGTACTCGATCGCGTCGCGAATGATCGCGAGGTCGTAATTGTCCGCCGGAAGGGCGAGAAGACAGTAGCGATGGTCCCAGCGGACGAACTCATGGGCCTGATAGAAACCGCTCACCTGCTGCGATCGCCCAAGAATACCCAACGCTTACTCACCGCCCTGCGGCGGGCTGTGGGGCGAAAAGGCAAGCCGGAGCCTATCGAAAAGCTGCGTCGGGAGATGGGACTTGGCCCGAACCGGTGAACGAGAAGCGATATTCCACCCGGAGTTTCGCCAGGATCTGCGTTACTGGACAACCACAGACCGCAAGGTGGCACTGCGAGTCTTCGAACTCATAGAAGCGGTGCTGCGAGATCCCTTTACAGGTATTGGAAAGCCGGAACCGCTCAAGTACGTACTTGCAGGCTGCTGGTCACGAAGAGTCACCCAGGAACATCGACTCGTTTATCGGGTGAGTGAAGGCAGGATCGACTTCCTGCAGGCCCGATATCACTACTAGATGGTCAGCGCGGCGAGGACCCGCCACATGCCCACCCCATCCACGCCCGTTTTTTACAAATTGTTACAACTCGCTATCCGGCGGAATGTCTATCCGTCTAAATGCTCGTTTTCCTCAATCCAGTTCCGGTGGACGTTTCCCCGGAAGACAATTCAAAAGCGGAGGTTATTCCATGCTTAAACATTTTGTCGTTGCTCTGGTTGCAGTCGCAGGATTCTCGTTGGGAAATCCGTTGTGCCGAGCGCAGTCCGCGCTCTTAGACTTGCCTCGGGATAGCCAGCACTCCGCGGTGACGCAGCGCATTGGAATCACCGACATTACGATTAGCTATTCCCGGCCGCTGGTCAAGGGACGACCTATCTGGGGCAAGCTTGTGCCTTATAACGAGGTCTGGCGTACTGGAGCGAATGAAAACACGACCATCAGGTTCACCGACGATGTATCGATCGAGGGAAAGCCGCTGGCGAAGGGCGTCTACGCGCTCTTTACGATTCCAGGAGAAAACCAGTGGACAGTCATTTTCTCCAAAGTCCACACAGCGTGGGGCAGCTTTACCTACAACCAGGCTGACGATGTACTGAGGGTGACTGTAAAACCACAGACGACGGAGCCTCAAGAAGCATTAGCTTTCGACTTCGACGATGTGAAGGCGGATTCGGCCGTCGCCACGCTGCGCTGGGAAAAGGTCGCAGTTCCGTTCAAGATCGACGTGAATGTGCATGACATCGTGCAGGCCAGCCTGCATAACCAGCTTCAGGGGCTGGCGCAATACACGTGGGAAGGATGGGACGACGCGGCGACCTATCTGCTCACAGCCAAATATGATCTCAACGAAGCTCTGCAATACGAAGAGACGTCGATCCGAACCGAGCCGCGATTTGACAATTACTTGACCAAATCACAGATCCTCGAAGCCATGGGCCGCAAGGATGATTCTGAAATGGCTAAGAAGCAGGCGCTAGACCGGGCAACGGCGGCTCAACTCTACGGTTATGGACGCTTACTTCAGGGTCAGGGGAAACAGGATGAGGCTTTTGACTATTTCCGTCAGGCGGCCAAGAAAGATCCGAATGACTGGGTGGTTCACGACGGCACGGCGAGAATCTATTCGGCCAAGGGCGACTACGACAATGCGCTCAAGGAGATTAAGATCACGCTGGCCGGCGCTCCCGACAACCAGAAGATTTTCTTTGAACCCATGGTGAAGAAGTTGGAAGCAAAGCAGGACATCAACAAGAACTAGCGCGATAAGCGCCGGTCGCTAATCGCCAGCCTTGGCGACCGGCGCTCTCTTCTCTTCAGTTTTCTGGTCGGGATAGTCGTACACTCCGCGCCCGGCTTTGCGGCCTACGCGGCCGGCTTTTACGTACTGCACCAGAAGTGGCGCGGGCCGGTATTTCTCGCCTAAACTCTTGTGGAGATATTCCAAGATTGAGAGCCGGGTATCCAGTCCCACCAAGTCCACTAACTCAAACGGTCCCATGGGATGATTTAACCCCAGCTTCAAAGCTTTATCGATATCCTGCGCGGATGCAATGCCTTCCTGCAGCATGTAGAAGGCTTCATTCCCGATCATGGCGTTGATGCGGCTGGTGATAAAGCCGGGAGATTCCTTAATTACTACGACCTCTTTGCCCATCCGCCGACCGACTTCGGCTGCGGTCGCCAGCGTGTCGTCGTCGGTCTCGAGCGCACGGACAACTTCGAGCAGCTTCATTTTGTGAACTGGATTGAAGAAATGCATTCCCACGCATTTCTTAGCTCGATAGGTGACGCTGGCGATCTCGGTGATGCTGAGCGAAGAGGTGTTCGAAGCAAGAATGGTTCCCGGCCGACAGAGTTTGTCGAGCAGGGTGAAGATCTCAATCTTCGACTCCATTTCTTCGGGCACTGCTTCGATTACCAAATCTGCTTCGCGCGCGGCTTCTTCGACGCTGCCCGCGTATCGCAACCGGCCGAAGGCAGCGCTGGCATCTTCGGCGGAGACTTTACCAATTTCCACGGCCTTGTCGAGGTTACCGCGAATCTCGTTCTCCGCCCGGCGCAGGGCATTGGGCAGCAGATCTTCGAGGATCGTATGATAACCGCCGAGCGCGGCCACATGCGCGATCCCCCGGCCCATGGTTCCGGCGCCGATGACGGCGATGGTTTGGACCTGCGCCACTACTGCCCCTTTTCCAACCGAACTACAAGAGCGTCGAGATTGGACCCGGCCGCCTTCAGGCTTTCAGCTAGACGTTTCTTTTCGTCAGTTTCCATGGCTGCGACGAACGCGTTGATGCGGCGTAGCGTGGTCGTAATGTCGTCCACGTAGTTGATCAGGCGAATCAATTCTCCGGAAGTTCCCATGATGATTTCTGCTCCAGTGCCCGCGATCGGGCGATGACGCTTTTATTATGCGCTCCGCACTCAGGAAAAACCGGTACTTGAGGGCGAACTCACCATTTTCAATGCTTGGAAGAAATTAGTAAAGGCAGGTTGGTTTACGAGGAGCTTCTTTTCCCTTCCAGCCGGGCGTCCCGTTGCGCTCGCTTCTTTGGGCGAGACGCTGGAGTTGCCCTGCATGCACGCCAGCCACCCAATCGTACGTGGCCGCTGGGCCGACCCGCGGGTCGCTGGTAACATGGGCGTCACGCAAGGCATGCACGTACGCCCGATCCTGCTCGATCCGTGCGTGTATCTGATCAGCTCCGCCGATGGACCCGTGGCCGGGGATGAAGACATCGACATCGCCCGCCACGCCCTCGAGTAGCCGCAGGCCAGCGAGGTAGTTCTCGATCGGGTCAGCCGTGTCGTTCAAGTCGAGCAACGGAATCAAGAAATCAGAAATCATGTCACCGGCCACGAGAACCCCGCGTTCCTCAATCCACAGCGCCGCGTGGCCCGGGGCGTGCGCTTGATGCTCGACAATCCGGACTCGAGGGCCATCCCAGGGAATCTGCGCCGCCTCGGCGGGCAGGGCGGCAATGAGGCCGAACAGATCCAGCGATACCTGCGGGGCGATGTCCGGCGTTATAAACTGGGCGGCGATGCGGGCCTTCGCATCTGCGTCCGTCAGCCGCCGATCTCGAACAGTGGCCGCGCATCGTGCCGTGCCGTAACGGGGCGCTGCGCCGAACCGGTCGTGCCAGAGCAGGTGATCCCAATGTGGATGCGTAGAGAACCCTGCCGCAACCGGCTGATCCAACTCGCGAAAGTCGTCCGCGAGGGCAGCCATTTCGTAGCCGAGTATCCCGGGGTCGATGAGCAAAACACCAGCCCGGCCTTGCACGACAACAGTGTTGGTCTGGCAGAACTCGCTCTGCTGGATCAGCACCCCCTCCGCGACCTGCCTCAGCATGGGTGGTTCCTTCCGCTTGTAATTTGCAACTGCTTTCGAGACTGTAGTACTTGGCGGTAATAGAATGCAAGCAGTCTGGGCGAAGCGTATGAGACGCGGCTGGGGTGCCTTTTGGCCCGAGGCTTACCGCCGTCAAGGAATAGTCGCCCCTGTTGTTAATAGCCTTTACGCTCAGTCCGTGCACTGAAAGTATCTTCATGCTGAGTTTCCATGGTGAGACAGGTGTACGATGCAGTATGAAACGAATCGGCGCTCTCTTGCTACCGGGCAGCACTCTTCTGGTCGCCTTGCTAGTGTTCCAGGGCTGCAACGCACTCAATCCCCTGTGCGGAAGTTCTCGACCGGCGCCGATCATTGGCTCCCTTTCTCCGAGCACGGTTACGTTCGCGGAAGTGCAACAAGGCTTTCTACTGACTGTGAATGGCAGTCAGTTTGTTTCGTCTTCTGTCGTCGTTGTTAACGGGACGACACTAAGCACTCTGGCCACCAGCAGTCAGCAGTTGCAGGCCACAGTTACAACTTCCGTGGTCTCTGCCCCTGGAGCGGCAAGCGTGACGGCCAAAACTCCAAGCGGGAACTCAAGCGATCTTGGCTGCTCGAGCGGTGGGACTAGCCAGGCCCTCGTCTTGACTGTCACCTAAAGCAAAAACAACTCTCAAACTTCGAGAACAGATGGCGCTGAAAACCTCAGTCAGGCGTCAATGAGTGCTAGAGAGATATAAGGACACTCATCAGCGGATGCGGGAAAAAGAGGATTACTCGGAACCTCGAAAATGATTCCTGAGACGACAAGAAAGCCGCCCCTTCGCAGAGGCGGCTGAGAATGTTACTGCCAAGTTCACACCCTACTTCAGCATGTGGAACGGCACGTTGCTGGTTAACACGCCGGTGGGCGTGGTCACGGCCGGTCGGTAACGACGCCAGTCTTCTCCCCTACGATTTTTTCTCCATTGCAACTTATGGAAGCCCTGTTCCGTAAAAGCAGTTGGGGGGCACATCAATGACAGCTCAAGAAATGACAATACGACGTGATTCTCAGACACCGCCAGCGGACTCGGCAACCAAGCGAATTTTCATTGGTCCGAATGGCTTGCGCGCGGGATGGCGCCTGCTCATCTTCATGGCGATCCTAATGGCAATGTCGGCCGTGGCGCGAATGATCCTTAAGCGCTTCTTCCCGGCCGCGCTGGATCCAGTGCAATTGACACCGATGAGAATCATCGTGCCGGATCTACTTGTCTGCTTCATTCTGGCGGTTGCGGCCTGGATCATGAGCAAGATTGAAGGCCGCAGGATGGGCCAATATGGCCTTCCCAGGAGCGAAGCGCTGGGGAAAAACTTTCGCGTGGGATTATTGATAGGCCTGCTCGCTACCAGCACTACGGTGCTTGCAATTTTCGCCCTGAATGGCGTCCGGTTCACCAGTGCGGCGATCCATGGCACCGCGATTTTGACCGCAGCGGCCGCCTGGGGGCTGGCATTTTTGCTTTCCGGCTTCGCCGAGGAATTCTTGTTTCGCGGATACGCGCAGTTCACACTGACCAGTGGCATGGGATTTTGGCCGTCCGCATTTTTGCTCTCGGGTTTATTCGGGTTGGTTCACGGCACCAATGGCGGAGAAACCGTTTTGGGAGATCTGTCGGTGGTTTCGTTCGGTTTGTTGTTGTGCCTGTTTCTCCGCCGCACAGGAAACTTATGGTGTGCGGTCGGCTTTCACCTGGGATATGACTGGGGTCAGACGTTCTTGTACGGTGTTCCAAATAGCGGCTTACTACCCTCCCAGAGTCTTCTCAGCGCATCGTTGAGTGGGCCGCGCTGGCTGACCGGCGGAACGGTCGGGCCCGAGGCCAGTATCTTTTGCCCGATCGTCCTGGCCATCGTGGCAGTCGTATTCAGCTTGAAATACCGCGAGGCGCGATATCGACCGTTGAGCGCGCCGTCAGCTTCCTGAGTCGAGCCCAGGGAGTCGTGTCGAAGATCACGCCAGCAAACGAGTCAGCTCCTGGCCGAACATCAGGCCCGCGATGGGATTGGTTCCGTCCCTGCCGTTTTGGTTGAAGTTATGCAGAATTTTCTCCGTGGCCGCGCACCTGGTTGTGAGCAACGCGGTCACGATTAAGATCGCCAGTCTCGATCTCAATCCGATGGAGTGTGGCGCGACTCGCATGATAACCCTCCCCGTAGCTTAACGAATCCGATCTGTGCTGCTCGCTGGCACCGATTACGACAATGTAATCAAACGGACTGGGATGCCCGAGGAGCCTATGGGTCTCCTCGCCAGCCGACGCCCCCTACCATACCGGTATTCCGGGACGCTGCCCGTAAATATGCGGTAACCTCGTCGTTAAAAGCCAAATCATCAAAGCAGGCGAGTACACGTTTTTGACCACTGATCGAATGCTGGGCAGTACGACGCGCTATGCCCTGGCCGACCTTTTCTTTCTCTTTACTTACTTTTTACTTTTTACGATCTGCTGACCTTATCTTTTTACAATCCTTTGACAAACTCCCGGCGTAGCGGTGGTATTTTCACCGCCGAATAGGGGCGGCCCACATCTTGGGCTGACCGCAATCGACGGAGGCAAAGCCTTGAGAACATCACAGTCGCTGATTTTGACGATACTGGGATTGACGCTATTGATAATTGCCGTGCCGCTGGCGAGCGCGCAATTTAACTTAACGGTTCTGCATACGTTCACGGGTTCAACAGATGGCGGTTATCCTACTCCGCTGATCCGGGACGCGAAAGGCAATTTGTATGGCGCAGCCGAAGCTGGCGGTAACAGCCTCTGTGGCTTCGGTTGCGGGTACGTGTTTAAGGTCGACCCCGCTGGCAAGTTCACTGATCTCTACGACTTCACCGGCGGGAACAATGGAGTGTATCCGGTCGCCAGCCTGGTTCGGGACGCTAGTGGCAACCTCTATGGGACGACTCTCGGCAGTGGCTTCTCTGGCTTGTCAGTGGTATTCAAGCTTACTCCGGGCGGGAAGGAGACATCCTATGTCCCGTCGGCCAATATCAATTTCGGCTCCTTAGATTCCCCTGTCGCCTTGGACGCGAAAGGCAACGTCTATGGCATGGTCCCCTTCGGAGGCACACCCAATTGCGGTTGGGACTATCACGGGTTGGGTTGTGGAACGCTTTTCAAGATGACCGCAAACGGCAAGTTCACAACAATCCACACGTTTAAGGGAACGGATGGAATGTATCCCGAGAGCGGCCTGGTGCGGGATACGAAAGGCAACCTGTACGGCGCTGCGATGTTTGGCGGCATCCGCACCTGCCGGGCTGTGGGCAACCATATTAATAATGCCCCCGGCTGCGGAGCCATCTTCAAAGTGGATGTCGACGGCAAGTACACCGTACTGCACACGTTCAGCAACCACAAAGACGGCGCCGGCCCTCTCGGTGTGATTATCGACTCGGAAGACAACCTCTATGGCATTGCGTCCGGGGGCGGAGATCACCACGGCAACCCTTTTGGCTACGGAACCATTTTCAAACTGGACACCAAGAGCGGCGTCTTCAGCGTGCTGTTTACCTTTACTCCCGAGATCGCCGGTTCCTCGTTCTTTGCCAACCTCCTGGTGAGGGACTCGAAAGGCAACTTGTATGGCGCCCAAAAATTCGACGGCGCTCACAATACAGGGTGCTTGTTCAGAATCGACACGAGAGGGAAGTATACCGACCTCTACGATTTCGATGAGCAAACGGCAGGAAAAAACAAGGATGGATTTTTCCCGGCGGGCGTGACTTTAGGGTCGCACGGCGATTTCTATGGCAGCATGATGCTCGGCGGGTTCGCAGCTTTCGGAACGCTGTTTCACATTACACCCTAGCGAGTTTGGCTTGGGTAGAACATTTGTAGCTGCTAGGCGGATCCCAGCGTCGCAACTCGGCGATTCAATTCAACGTAGACGCCGCGACCTTGCGGCGAATCTGTTAAACGAAACGACTCGATTGCCGCCGCGAGGAACAATCTCGATCATGCTTCCAACGGAGCAGCACGGTGATATACTGCCGCAACTCTTCCAGCAAGCACCGGACCGGTGGCAACATTTTCCAACTCGGCAACCCCCAGGGAGACAAGATGATGTTTAAGCCCGTGGTTATGACCCTCACCCTAATCGCCTACGCACTTACAAACTCTGCAGCAGCAGCGGTCACTTATCATGTAGGTTCCATCCAAGAAATCAGCCATGGATGTGATGGGAGTGCGGAAGTGGAGCAAGCGGCCGATCCAACGCAAAGCAAGTATGTGTATGAGGCGTGGATCGGGTGCGGAGGCATCGGCTTTGCCCGCTCGACCGACGGCGGGGTCAGGTTCTCGGCGCCGATAGCCATGCCGCTGTCTCAGTCTTCATTTTCCTGGGATCCTTCGGTTGCGGTCGGCCCAGATGGAACTTTGTATGTGGGGTATATGCTGGCCAGCAACACGCAGATGTTCCCCGTTGTTGCAACGTCGTTTGATCATGGGGTTACCTTTCCGCAGGTGGCGCAGCTTCTTCCCCCCGATCAGAACAACTGGGGCGACCGGGTCTTCCTCGCGACCGCTCCCGACGGCGCGGTGTATGCCACGTGGGATTACGGCCCGTTTAATTCCTACATACAGCTTCTTTGTTCGCAGGGAGGTAGTTGCTCTTATTCCTACGGCGACCTGAATGCTGTGTTGCAAAAGTCGACGGACAGGGGAAAGACGTTCAGCGACATGGTTCACGTAAGTCCAAATTTTCCCGGGGGCGGAGCCGAGACCGCTCCCATGGTCGTGGAGTCGAGCGGCCAGATCGACACCTATTACCAGGCAGACCGTACTCTCAACCAGCAGAACTTCCAGCTAGCCCCCTGGGGCGGGCACTTCACTTCGTCGGTCGATGGCGGCGAAGAATGGTCGAAGCCAATTTTCCTTACTTCCCGCACCGGAAAAGTAGCGCTTGCCGTGTGGTGGATCGACGGTGCGATTGGCATCGATGCCGGCGACAATCTTTACGCAACCTGGGACACGCAGGGTAAGAACTCCGACGGCAGCCCAAACGACATCGGCTACCTCTCTTATTCGACCGACCACGGCCAACACTGGTCGACGCCCATCAAGCCGATTCCGGACAAGCTCAACGTTCCGCACATCATCGAGGTTGCAGCGGGTGCGAACGGAATCGCTTATGTAGCCTGGCTCTCCGACAGCGATTCACGCGGATACGCGCTTTATCTGCGGACATTTTCCATCGCGAAAGGATGGCTCACCCCGCCGGTGCGCATTTCGAAAGGGTTTGGAAACAGCGGCGTGTGGCCCGGCGACACGTTTGGCATTTCGACCAGGAACCCCAGCAGCCTCGTCGTAAGCTGGGGCAGCACGGTATCACCTGGCAATCAGCCCAACATCTACGCTGTGCCGGTTAAAGTGAGCTTTTGATCTTTTGGGAGAATGGCCGGCCGCTGGTCGATGAATGTAACCGGGATTTTGCAACAAGTTGAGATTGCAGCTACTTCTTTCCTCGCGCCAAGGCTCCTAGCGTGTCAGGTTGGAACGTGATCACGTCTCGGCCGTTGGTCTTTCCTGTGACGATGGCTTTGTTCGGGATTGTTTCATAGGCGTAGCCGGTCAGGGTGCCACTCACATCGTTGTATTGCCGCTGGTGCCCAAGGGTGACGCTGACTCTGGCCCAGCCGTAGTGAATTTTGCCGTGAATGACGAACTTTAGTCCCAGGTATCGATTCCTGACACCCTGACCTTTGCCGACCCACGGGCCTACGTCGGAATGCTGGCTGGTGTGGAGACGGTTGAAAAGCTCCACTGCCATAAATGGGAAACGAACGGGGAATTTGCGATCTGGTCCGATTTCGGCGCCTGCGGGCAAAGCGGAGGCAGCAGAAAAAAAATAGCTACTGCGACTGAAACGTTTCCCGACGACTGCGTTGTTGCCGTATCCGGCTGCGTCGAGCCCTACCTCTGAGTACGAACCTCTGTAATACATCGTGCGCAGTACAAAATCCTTCACGCCGTCGTGGTTGAGATCAATGTAGAGGGGAACGCGTGCGCGCGTGACTTGATGCGTTTCCGTGTAGATAACTTTCGCCTCGGAGGCCCTGGCCAGCGCCAGCACACTCACTCCCGCCGCACTCGCTGCCAGAGCATACGAATTGAGTCGCTGGTGGGTTGACCTGGAGAGAGTACTCGGTTTGCGGGGGCGGAGAGTGCGGGTCATAAATCTTCTCCGAAAAGGCATTTGTTATGCATCTAGCTGGGTCGACGGTCAACGCGGCTTAACTGTCGAAGTCTAATAGCCGTACCCGCCTGGATTGTTAATAAACGATTAAATCTCAATGGTTTATAACCCGCATCAATGTTTTTAATTGGTCTTTTGGCGTTCCATCGAATCTAATGGCAACATGAGTGAGAAACCCGTTAAACGTTATATCTTTGCTAGTGATTTCGACCAGACGTTGACTTTCAACGACTCTGGCTATGTGCTCAGCGAACTGGTCGGCATTCCGACTGCGGAGTTCGAGCGCAAGGCGCATGGGATGGCGAAGCTCAATCTCGTCCAACAAGGCGCCGAGTTGGCGTACCTGCTACTGCATGATCCAGAGTTTCAGACGCGGGTCCGCAAAGAGCATTTATTCAAAGTGGGTAAACAGATTCGGCTGAAGGAAAACATTTCGCTGCTGTACCAGATTTTGGAGAGCGGCATCGAAGGTTATCATTTCGATTTTTATGTGCTGTCGGCGGCTCCGGTCGAAGTGATTCAGTCCGCACTGGAGGGACTGGTCCCGCGCAATCATATTTATGGAACCGAGTTCTGCTACAACGAGGCAGGCCAGGTTGAATCCATTACTCGCGCCACCGCCGGGTACGGCAAAGTGGCGGTGCTCGATCGGTTACAGAGCGACCGGCAAGTCGGACCGGACCATATTATCTATACGGGAGACGGCAGCTCGGATCTGCACGTGATGTTGCACGTGAATGTTCGTGACGGCTTTACTATCGCGGTGTCCGAGGCTAAGCACGTTTCGCAGGTGGCGAAGAGAACCATCCTCAGCAACAATGCACTGGCCGTGCTGGCGCCGATCTTGGAAGATGTCGTGGGCTGGGATCGGCCGCGCATCCGTCAATTCTTCGAGTCTTACGGGATGCTGATTCAGGAGTGGGACCGAGTGCGCACCGACTGGCTCACCTTGCGCTCGGACGGGAGCGACTGGCAGGCGGTGGGCGCCGGCAGTTGATCGGTTCATTCTTGATCAGTTCATTGTTGATCAGTTCATTGTTCACCAGTTGTCATTTATGATTGCGGGATGCTGCGCGATAAAAACCTCGTCCCGCTGTCGCGCCAGCATCAGCATGCGCTGGCGCTGTGCGTGCGGCTTGATCGGGCTATGCAGGGTGGAGAGATTGAGTTGGATGCGTGGCAGGCTGAAATCCAGCAGCTGTTCGAAGGTGAAATTGGAATTCACTTTGCGGCGGAAGAGAAGGAACTTTTTCCGGCCGCGGCGCGATTTGTTGAGCTGAAGTCACTGGTAGATGAACTTGTCACCGAACATGTCTTTCTTCGAGATTGTTTCGCGCGCGCGGCGGTTCGCAGTTTAGGCCAGCGCGACTTGGGGGACTTCGGTCAGAAGCTGGCGCAACACATCCGCAAAGAAGAACGCCAGCTTTTCGAAGGAATGCAGAAAGTCATGAGCGAACCAGAGCTTGCCTCGTTAGGCGCGGCTTTGGACGAAGCTTTGAAAGACGCATCGCAAGCCTGCGCTCTTCCGAATGAAGCTACGCGGTTGCGGCCGAGCCGATGATCACAGACAATCGTGGCTTCGGAATAGGCAGTCCTATACCAGGTCGTCGACTTTGACTTCTTCGCCCATCCACGAATCGCGAAACTCGCTTTCGACAAAGCTCGCGTCATAGTTACGGTCTTGTGCTTTTAGCGCCTGCTGCAGTCCGAACAGAGAGCGCGGATTCCGCGGATTGCGATCGAGGTCCGCACGGAAAACTTTCTCTGCACCCGGAGCGTCGCGATTGATCAGCAAGACGCCACCTAAAGACTCGCGGACGGGAAAGAACCAGTCCGGCGGCTCGCCATATTTCAACGTATCCTGAATCGCCACCGCGGCGGTCAGGAGCGAGATGGCCTGAACGTTATCCTTCCTGGCGACGGCGATCTTCGCGCCCAACACATCTTCGGAAATCTTCATGATGTCTTTGGCTTTGTTATTAATCGGCATGGCGAAGACTACGTCTGGCGGCGTGTTCTGTTCCGCCTCGGACACGATTTTGTATTCCGCTTCGGCTTCGCTCAGCTTGCCGGTTCCGGCCAGAGCCATGCCGCGGGCAAAATGCCAGAATCCGGTGGTGATCTTCATTGTGGAATCGGGTTGGGGCATGGCCAAAATTTCATTCCACTTGTGAAAGCGAACATCCACGGCCATGGGAATCGTCATGAAACCTTCGAGTGGCGGCATCTCTTTTACATGCGGGCCAACATTCGCAACCAGCAAGTCGGCGTTCTTCTTGGCTTCGGAGTAATTGCCGTTCATGCTGGCACACATGGCGATGAAGTGCAGGTTGTGGCTGTAGTACATCATCGGATAAATGCCCTGCGCACCGCTCGCCTTGATGTAGGCGCGGTCGACAGCGGCGGCTTGTTGGTTGGTCTTTACCGCTGCATCGTAGTCGCCGGTGCGGATATAAACGTGCGCCGGCATATGCACAATGTGTCCAGCATTCGGTGCGAGTGCCGCGAGCCGGTTGGCGCCAGCCAGCGCGCGCTCCGGATGCGGAGAAGCCTCGGTAGCATGGATGTAATAGTGAATCGCGCCCAGGTGATTGGGATCGCGCCGGATCACCGATTCCAAAGTCGCCACAATCTCTTCTGTGCCCGCTTCGGGGGTGCCGTCCACGTGCCATAAGGCCCAGGAATGAAGATTCATTCCCGACTCGGCAAACAGAGTGGCCGCATCCAGGTCGTCGGGGTATTTCTTCGACACTTCGCGCATGGCGTCGTGATAATCCTCGGCCGCCTGTTTAAAGTCTGCCTTCGGGTCCGCCGGGAAACGCTTGGCCATGGCTTGAATGTATGCCCGCTCGCTCGGCGAGGCATTGGAGGAGAGATCGACCGCCTTCTGAATTGCCTCGTGCGCTTGTTTGAACCGGTCTTCGCTGGCTGGATCGTTGTAGTTCGGCCCTACGGCTTCGGCAATTCCCCAATACGCGATGGCCAGCTTGGCATCGAGTTCCGCGGCTCGCTGGAATGAGCGCGCCGCTTCGTCATGATTGAAATCGTAGATCAGACGCAATCCCTGATCGAAGAACTGCTGCGCTTCGGGATTGCTGGTGGAAACCGGATGATGAGCATTCCCCAGGCCCGGCATCAGCGTTGCAGACTTGGCCTGACCGTGACCCGAATGATCTTGCGCAATCGACGACAAGCAAAACGACAGGACGAGCAAAACCAATATGCGAAATCGCATACGAATGTTCCTCCTTCAATAATCAGGGTTACAGGAAGTGTGTTGCGTAAGTTGCCCCAAGTGGGGCCAGCTTAATCCAAAGCGTGGGAAGATGCAACGCAAGCGCGGAGACAAAGCCGAGGGTTGAATCCAGATTGTTGTTGATCTCATCTAGCAGCTATGGATCAGGCAGGCAGTATTTTTCCTTTAGCGAATTATTCAGAGGCAATCAACCACCCCTCGGAAGCAAGAACGTTTGGCGATTCGGATTTGCTCGACGCGTACTCGCAGGCGGTTGTCGGGGCGGCGGAAGCGATCAGTCCGGCAGTAGTTAAGATTGATGTGGCGCAGGCAGCGCGCAGCCGCTCGGGTGAACCGCGCGAGCGCCAGGGCGGAGGCTCGGGATTTGTGTTTACGCCTGACGGCCTGGTGCTGACCAACAGCCACGTGGTGCACGGAGCAACAAGGATCGATGTCTCGCTCCCGGATGGGCAACGCTTCCCTGCTCAGACGATCGGCGACGATCCGGCGACCGATCTGGCTGTGATCCGCATTGGTTTGCCGAGCAACGATGCTCCGCATCTCGTGGCCGCGCCGCTCGGAGACTCGCAACGTCTGCGCGTTGGTCAGCTGGCGATTGCCATTGGGAATCCTTATGGCTTCCAGTACACCGTTACCGCTGGCGTGGTGAGCGCGCTCGGACGTTCGCTGCGCTCTTACTCGGGACGGCTGATCGAAGATGTGATTCAAACTGACGCGTCGCTTAACCCTGGGAATTCCGGCGGCCCGCTGGTGACCTCCGATGGACGTGTGGTGGGAGTGAATACGGCCACGATTATGGGTGCGCAGGGACTCTGTTTCGCGATTGGGATCAATACTGCGAAGTTCGTTGCGGGACGTCTGCTGCGCGACGGCAGAATCCGCCGCAGCTACATCGGGGTCGAAGCGCAGACGGTGCCGCTGCTTCGCCGTGTCGTGCGCTTCTACGATCTGCCCAGCGAGAGCGGCGTGATCGTGGCCTCGGTGACGAATGGCAGTCCGGCACAGAAGGCCGGATTGCGAGAAGGAGACGTGATCCTCGCAATGGATGGCAAGACGGTCGCGGGCGTGGATGATTTGCATCGCTTGCTAACCGATGCGCGCGTGGGAGCAAGCAGTACGCTTACAGTTCTGCGGCACACGGAGAAACTATCGTTGAACGTCGTGCCTGAAGAAATGCGCGAGCAATAGCGCGTGGGCGGGCGCCGTTGCCCGCGTACCGGCGCGATGAAACGTACTCCGGCCGGGGCGGGAAACCTTATCCTCCATCGTCAGAAGGGTCGACTGGGACAAGAAGTATGCATGCCGGGGCTCTTTGGTGTCATTGCGCGGGGCTTCCCTGCTGTGTTAGCGTCAACAAACAGCAGAGGTTCGCTTGCAAGCAACAGTTCCCGCCGGGCTGGACCGCAAAGAAGCGGAAGTTTATCAGCGGCTCGACCCGAAGCGGCTCCCAAAACACATCGCCATTATCATGGACGGCAACGGGCGCTGGGCCCGGCGTCGCCATCTGCCGCGCATTGCGGGACACCGCGCCGGAGTTTCGTCCGTGCGCTCGACCGTCGAAACTGCATCCCGCATCGGCATTCCCGCGCTCACGCTCTACGCGTTCTCCGAAGAGAATTGGAAAAAGCGTCCTGCGGGCGAAGTCTCTTTCTTGATGGGCCTGCTCTGCCGCTATCTGAAAGCGGAAGTGCCCACGCTGAACAAGAACAACATCCGCCTCGAATACATTGGACGCCAGCGCGAGTTGCCGTCTTCCGTCCAGGAAAAAATGCAGTGGGCGCGTGACGCGACGGCCCAGAATACCGGCATGGTCTTGACTCTCGCTCTCAACTACAGCGCGCGCACCGAACTGGTGGACGCGTTCCGGTCCATGGTAGACGCAGCCGCCCGCAACGGAGGCCTGGATCATCTGGAAATTGACGAGGACGCCGTATCCCGTCATCTCTACACCCGGCATTTGCCCGATCCCGATCTGGTGGTTCGCACGAGCGGCGAGATGCGTTTGAGCAACTTCCTGCTCTGGCAACTGGCTTACGCGGAAATCTATGTAACCCCGACGCTGTGGCCTGAGTTTCGCGGCGTGCATTTACTCGAGGGCATCGAGGAATACCAGAAACGCGAACGGCGCTATGGCGGATTGGCCGGGGATGGCTCCTCTCAACATGGCCGCGCCGAAGCTTCGCAGACAAGAGTGTCCGCGCCGCACGCTTCGAAGACGGGCAGGAGCTGAGGCTCTTGCAACTGCTCAAACGAATTCTCACCGCAGTGGTTTTGATTCCGATCGTCCTGCTGCTGGTGCTGCGCGCGCCCGTGTCCGTGGTGGCACTGGTTGCAGCTCTGGTGGCGTTGCTCACGGTGCAGGAGTTGCTCAAGCTCGCCGAGGCTTACGGCATCCGGCCCCTGCGTTGGCCGACTTATATCTTTGTCGGATTATTTTTCCTGCTTCTGGCCATCAATCCGGGGAGCGATAAACCTCTGCTTTCGACCGCAATCTTCGTTTACAGCGCGGGATTCGCGGCGGCCATTGCTCCATTTATCTTTCTCACCATTGCCATGCGCAGGGTGAATCTAAGCAGCGCGTTTCCGGCTGCGATGGTTTCCGCTTTTGCTTTTGTCTACGTTGCCTTGCCGCTGGGATTTCTGGTGCAATTGCGCGAACAGTGGTCGGGGGCGTTTCTGCTTTTGTATTTGCTGCTGGTGGTGTGGGCTGGTGACATTTTTGCCTACTTCGTTGGACGCTCGCTCGGACGTCATCTGATGTCGCCGCGCATCAGCCCCAAGAAAACCTGGGAAGGGGCGCTGGCATCTCTGCTGGCAAGCCTGGTGGTGGGGATGTTGCTCTACAACTATGCTCTGCCCATCAGTACGGCCCTGCTGAATGCGCATCTCATCGAAAGGCGCGACGGTTTCTTCGCATTGCAGAAACCGCCATTGGGCCCTGCGCTGCTGCTCTCGGCGGCCATTAACGTGGCCGCGCAATTGGGCGATCTGGTGGAGTCGTTGATCAAACGCGGAGCCGGAGTGAAGGATTCGGGAACGATTCTCCCGGGTCACGGAGGCATGCTGGATCGCGTCGACGCCCTGCTCTTCGCCGCTCCAATGCTATGGTACTATGCGGCTTGGCGCGTCATGCAGTAGTGGAACGCGAGGCTATCCAAAGGAAGTTCGGCAGGGTTTGTTATTTGAACGTAGTTGGAGTCAGTCGGATATGTCGGAACCTAGGTCGTTTCCGCCACTGAAGCCACTGCACTCTGAGGCGCTGCTCAACCCGGGCAAACTTGCCAAAATCGAATCCCTTGAGACTGAGGTCATCAAACAATCACTGGTCCCCGGGCAACGCGACTGCCTAAAAACCAGGCCCGACGGGACTATACTCGATGGACATCACCGCATTTATGTTCTTAGTAAGCGCGGTACGGCGGTTGATGCGCTGCCACGCGAAATAGTCATCAAAAGGAACGATTGAGCATGTCGACAAAACTCTATTGGGCAGAAGGACCATGGCGGGGACGATTGGCAATGGCCTCGCGTCCTCGCGGCGACGACTGGCTCGAAGATGAGATGGCAAGCTGGCGGCGCGAAGGCATCGATACCGTGTTCTCCTTGCTGACTTCCGAAGAAGCGAAGGATCTCGGACTCGACGACGAGGCGAAGCACGTTAAAGCGCGAGGTATGCAGTTCGTATCGTTTCCGATTCCGGATCGAGACGTGCCGGATTCGGACGCCAAAGTGGCAATGGCTCTGGAAAGACTAGACGCCGACTTATCCGCAGGGAGGAATGTTGTAATCCACTGTCGGCAGGGAGTTGGCCGAAGCGGATTGATATCCGCCGCTCTGCTTGTCATGAAAGGGTTCACCCCCGAAGCGGCGATCAAGAGCCTGAGTGCCTCGCGTGGCGCTTCTGTTCCGGAAACAGCAGGGCAGCGCCGCTGGCTCGATCACTATGCCGCAATCTTGGGAGGCACGAAATTGGCGCCCTCGCATACGGTACGCTAATCGAACTGAATGAAACGCGTTTCCATCCTCGGCTCGACTGGCTCCATCGGCCGCAGCACGCTTAACGTGGTTGAATCCTACCCGGAGCGGTTCGAGATTATTGCTCTGGCTGCGGGCCTTAATCTCGAGGCTGCGTTTGAGCAAGCTCGGCGATGGAAGCCGCAGGTGCTGTCGGTTGCCGCTGAAAAAGATGCGGAGCTTCTCCGCTCTCGTCTTAAGACTGCAGGAACAAGCGGAGTCGAAGTCGTTTACGGAACTGCGGGAACCGTGCAAGTTGCGACCCATCCGGAAGCGGAGTTCGTGGTCAGCGCCATCGTGGGTGTGTCCGGACTCGAAGCCACCTACGAAGCCGTACGCGCCGGCAAGACAGTTGGCTTGGCGAACAAAGAATGCTTAGTGGCTGCGGGAGAACTGATTACCGCCGAAGCCCGACGTCAAGGCAAACCTTTGTTGCCGATTGATAGCGAACACAATGCGATCCACCAATGTCTGCGCGGCGGACGGATGAACGAGGTTCGGCAGATCTGGCTGACTGCCTCCGGTGGACCATTTCTTCACGCTCCAGCGTCAAAATTTTCCTCCATCACGGTCGAGCAAGCCCTGAACCATCCCACATGGAAGATGGGCCGCCGCATCACCATTGATTCGGCAACTTTGATGAATAAGGGCTTTGAGGTCATTGAGGCCTGTCGTTTGTTCAATCTGCCGCCAAGCCAAGTGCAGGTCATCGTGCACCCCCAATCCACGATCCATTCCATGGTCGAATTTGTGGATGGCAGCATACTTGCTCAGTTCTCGGTGACGGACATGCGGCTGCCCATCCTCTATGCGTTGACCTATCCGGAGCGCATCCCATCCGATATGCGCTTCCCGGTCATGGACTTACGACACCTCGATTTCGAGCCTCCGGACATGGCAAAATTCCCCTGCCTGAGTCTGGCCTATGAAGCAGCGGAGGCTGGGGGTGCAAAAACTGTGGCCCTGAACGCCGCCGACGAGGTCGCCGTCGCCGCATTTCTCGATGGTTGTATACGCTTTACCCAGGTTCCTGACATAATTAAAATGGTTCTTGCCGAAACGGAAGTCGGGAAGCTGGAATCTATAAGCAAGATATTGGAAGCAGATGCAGAGGCCCGTCGGATCGCTCACGAAAAGATAGACCAGTTGGGATATGCCGCGGCAGGGCGAAGTGCTTCCACCTATCGAAGGGAATAGTCAAGAAATATGTCGGGATTTTTTATAGCTGTGCTCGCGGTTGCGGTGGTCCTGGGATTCATGATTCTAATCCATGAATTCGGCCACTACGCGGTTGCGAAGTTGCTGGGTGTGCGGGTCGAAGTTTTCTCCATTGGATTTGGCAAGCGGTTGCTCGGTTTTCGCCGTGGCGACACCGACTATCGCATTAGTGCCATCCCGCTCGGTGGGTACGTGAAAATGAGCGGCGAGAATCCCATGGATGAGCGCACCGGCGATCCTGGCGAGTTCCTGTCGCACCCGCGTTGGCATCGCTTTCTGATCGCGATTGCCGGTCCGTCCATGAATATCCTGCTGGCCATCGGCCTGCTCACCTTTGTCTACATGGTTCACTACGAATATCCGGCGGTGCTGGATGAGCCCGCGGTGATCGGCTGGGTATTGCCTGACACTCCGGCAGCGAAAGCCGGAATTCAGATTGGCGATCGTATCGCCCACCTGGACGGAATCGATAATCCTACCTGGAAGCAAGTCGTTCCGAAAGAAGCCCTCAGCCCGAATCAGCCTTTAGATATCACCTTCGAACGCAACGGAAAGTCTTTTGAAAAGACCATCGTGCCCGAAGCCTACGGCGTAAACCAGATGGGATTCGCGGGATGGGATCCCAAAGAACCCAGCGTCACGGTGACCGATTTGGAGAAGGGTATGCCGGCGGAGAAGGCTGGAATCAAAATCGGCGATGAAATCCTCACCGTCGACGGCAAATCCATCCCTGCCATCGAGGCCATGATTGAGGCCTTGAAGCAAACTCAGGGAAAACCGATTGAGCTTACAGTCCTTCGTAATGGGCAACAGAAGACCTTCACCATGCAGCCGGTGTTAACGGATATCCCCGGCCAGGAAGAGAAACGCTATCGTGTGGGACTGGGCAGCCAACCGATGAAGGTTAGCGCATTGCCGCTGGGCGCTGCCTTCCGCAAATCCATCGAGCAAAATAAGGAAGGCTCGCTCCTCATCCTCGAACTCGTACAGAAGATGATTCAGCGCAAGATCTCGATGCGCACCATCGAAGGACCAATCGGCATTGGCCGCGCCGCTGGAGAAGCAGCGACGGAGAAAGGCTGGACCCCGCTGATGGCGCTGACTGCCGCGATCAGTCTGAATCTGGGCATCTTCAACCTGCTCCCGATTCCCATTCTCGATGGCGGCGTAATCCTGCTGCTGTTCGTCGAAAGCATCATGCGCCGCGATATCAGCCTGCAGATTAAAGAACGCATCTACCAGGCTGCATTCGTGTTTCTGGTGCTGTTTGCGGTGATGGTGATCTATAACGATTTGGCTAAGACTCTGCCTGGGATGATGCAGAGACTACCGTAGGCTCCAATTCATGGAACCTTGAGGCCGGGCGTCGCCGCCCGGCTGGACCGGCGAAGACACCTGTCCCGCTTCCTTCACGTGTTAAAATAGAACTTCCGCATGGCTAATATTCAACGCAGAAAAACCGTCACTTGTTCGATCAATGGGGTTCGCGTGGGCAGCGATGCACCGGTTGTGGTGCAGTCTATGACGAACACGGATACCGCAGACATTCCCTCGACCGCCCAGCAGGTCGCGGCGCTAGCTCGTGCGGGCTCCGAATTGGTTCGCGTCACCGTGAATAACGAAGACGCCGCGGCCGCGGTCGCGCCCATCGTCGAGCAACTCGACAAGCAAGGCATCAACGTCCCCATCGTTGGCGATTTCCATTACAACGGACATCAACTGCTCAAGAAATATCCCGAGTGCGCCCGCGCGCTGGCCAAGTATCGAATTAACCCCGGCAACGTTGGCATCGGACGGAAAGACGATTCCAACTTTCGCACTATGATTGAAGTCGCGGTCGAGAATCAAAAGCCGGTCCGCATCGGCGTGAACTGGGGCTCGCTCGATCAGGCTCTGCTCACTCGTATGATGGACGAGAACTCGCGCCTCTCCGACCCGAAAGACGCCCGCGAAGTCACGATGGAAGCCATGGTCGTGAGCGCACTGAATTCTGCCGCACTTGCTGAGAAGCACGGCTTGCGCGCCGACCAAATCATTCTTAGTGCGAAAGTCAGCGGCGTGCAGGACTTGATCGATGTTTATCGCGCGCTGGCCGCGCGTTGCAATTATCCGCTGCACCTTGGACTGACCGAAGCGGGCATGGGGGCAAAGGGTGTAGTCGCATCCAGCGCCGCTCTCGGAGTGCTGCTGCAGGAAGGCATCGGCGATACCATCCGCGTTTCGCTCACGCCCGCGCCCGGCGGCGATCGCACCGAAGAAGTCCGCGTAGCCCAGCAGATTCTGCAATCGCTCGGAATCCGCAGCTTCACTCCGCAGGTCACCGCTTGCCCCGGATGCGGCCGCACGACCAGCACCTTCTTCCAGGAAATGGCGCAGCAGATTCAATCCTACCTGCGCGAGCAAATGCCGACGTGGAAAGATCGTTACACTGGCGTCGAAGAAATGAAAGTCGCAGTCATGGGCTGCGTGGTCAACGGCCCCGGCGAATCCAAACACGCCAGCCTGGGCATTTCCCTGCCCGGCACCTTCGAAGAACCAAAGGCCCCAGTCTACGTCGACGGCCGCCTGTTCACCACGCTAAAGGGCGACCACATCGTGGCCGAGTTCATCAAGATCATGGATGAATACGTGGAGAGCCACTACGCTGCCAGGGAAGAAGTGGCGGCGCGATAACGAAGAGTTTACTGACAGAGAGGTTGCCAATAAATAAAGGCGGCTTCGCGGCCGCCTTTGAAAACCTTCCTAAGCTGAGCGCTTAGGTTCGCACCTTACAAGTTAAAGTCTCGCTCTCGCTCGACTTGATGTCAAGCTCGAATGTACTTTCGTAACTGAGCGGTAGGGTGGCCCCGGTGAGATTCGAACTCACGACCTCTAAGGTGCGAACCTAAGCGCTCTATCCGGCTGAGCTAGGGGGCCGCTAGCTGTTTCGCCGGTCGGAATAAAGTGCGCTCGCACCTTCATGCGCCGAACCCACCACAGATCCCATACGATCCTTGCAGAATTCGGGGTTCAACGGTTGTGACGGATGACCAGTCTTTGCCGAACGGGTTCCAAAACGGGAAGGAACCCATCACGAAACCTTATGATGACATCGATAGCAGAGGCAATCCGTCGTCATCATCTGCAATCGGATCGGCAATACTCTTCAGCGCGGGATAATGCTGCAATAGCGTCTCGGTCGCTTTCACGCGCTGCCCGCTCAGCATGTGTTTTAACTGCAGGGCGTTGACTCCGGCCTTCCCTTCGAAATGATTATTCGCGACTACGTAGGTGACTTCGGCTTTCTGCGCGATGCGCTCGATTTTCTCTTTCCATCCCGTTAATTCTGCTTCGCTGTACAGATAGTTGTAGCGATCCGCGCCTTTCTCGGCTTCAAACCATTGATCGTAGTTCCGGCCGTGCAGCCGCACGTATCCAACCGGTGAAGTCACATGTTCCGTGGCTTCGAGCGAGCGCCCAATCAGCGGCTGGTCGATGTTGCAGAAGGCGACATTTCTCTCCGTGAAATAGCTGATCGTTTCGGGATTGTTCCAGCTCTCATGTCGCACTTCGACTACGCGGGGAAACTCGATGAACTGCCGCAACAACTGCTCCAGATATTCGCGGTTCAACGATGTGTTCTTGAACGAGACTGGAAATTGAATGAGCAGCGCGCCCAGTTTTCCGGTCGAAGCCAGCGCATCGAGACCCTCGCGCGCCAGCCTTTCATCCTCATCGTTGGGCTTGATGGTCGCGGCCGATGTAGGCTCCATCACCGCAATGGGAGAATGCGTAAACGAGCGGTGTAGTTTCGCCGTGAACATAAACTTTGGATTGACCGCGACCTTGCGCACCCAAAGCTTGGCCAGTTCCGGCTTGATGTGTCCGTAAAAAGATGTGTTGATCTCGACTACATCGAAGCACTGGGCCAGAAATTCCAGCGCATGCCGCTTTCCGCGCTGCATGCCCGGAGGATAAAAGACGCCATCCCAGTCTTTATAGCTCCAACCGGCCGTGCCGATGCGAGTCTCGGGGAGTGCGTTCATGGGAGGCGGGAACACTTCCAGAATTGCAGGTTAGCACAGGGAAAGCGGCGGCTGGCGGATCGTCACTGCAGGACCAACGTCACCCAATACACGCCATTCGGATAGCTGCTAGTGCGCGCGTAGCAGGTTCCAACCGAGAACGTACGGACTGCGCGGTTTTCGATGGCCTTGGCTGCCGCGTCTGGCAGGGTCTCCGGTTGCTCGGTGGTGTAACGAACCACGTAGGATCCGTGAGCGGACACGGTCTTCAGCGAATCCGTGCGCGCCATGGAGCAGGCGGCATTCTCGGCGGCGTCGCTATCCACCCACAGCAACGGAGGTAAGTTCTCATCCCGCCGTAAGTGAGCGATGCTTCCGCTTACCAGGCCCCCGGCCTGCCGAGGCGAATAGGCCGGAAGGCTGTGGGCGAAATCCTGCGCGACGTATAGCGAGGAACCGGCTCGGACCACGCCGAATCCGGCCACGTTGTAACCGGGATTCAGCAGGTTCTCACGATGCGGCGGCGAGTGCATCAAGCCTTGATGCGACTGCTCCACGCTGCTCGCAACGGAAACATTCTCTCCAGCTTTATCCAGATGCAGCGAAGAGTTGGCGGCCAGCCGCTGTTGCAGGGAGGGCTCGCCAGCAAACTGATGCGAAAGCTCCTGCTGGGCGGCCATCGCAGCAGTATGCGCTCGCGCGGCTTGGGTCAAACCCTCGTCCCGTTGCAGGGGTGCGACTCCGGCTTGCGCCCGCGCCTGGTTTGCCATGTCGAAGAGTGCGCGCTCGGCCTCGGCGTCATAGGGCGATCGATCATTGGGGGAGGGCTGCTGCGCCGAGGCCACATTCAACACGTTTGCGGGCGGCGATTTCGGATCCTTTACCGGAGCCGCTCCGCCGATCAAAAACATCGCCAGCCAAGCTGTTGGGACCCGAAACATGTTTTCCCTTACCCACGTTCAGGACCCGGGAGGATCGCGTTTGGGGGACCAACTTTGCTGCTTTGTTTCTACGACCATACGCTCTAGAATCGGCTGAGGCACGATTACAAGGGAGACAGTTTCGCATTGACTTTATTCGCGTTCCTGCTTGGTCTGGTTCTCGTTTTGGAAGTAGTCCTTTTGATACTGGCCGTTTCGCTATTTCAGCGAAGGTTTGGCACTTCCTCGCAACTCGAAGCATTAAAAGAGCTTGCGAGTCAGGCCGAAGCCGCGCGCCAAAACCTCTCGGCGCAGTTTGCCTCGGCTACGGCTGACACCGCCATGCGCCTTGAACATACTAAAGGGGCCATTGGACTACAAGTAGCTGACCGGCTGGGCGATGGCTTCTCGGCCATTCGTTCCGCCGTGGAAGACCAGATGAAAGCTGGTCGCCAAGAGCAGTCCGAAGGATTGGCGCAGGCTCGTACCGAGTTGACTTCGTCTCTCGCGCTTACCACGGCGCAGCTGAAATCCGAGTTCGACGGTCTCAATCAGAAAACGGCGCAGAGTCTGGATTCGATTCGCGACCGCGTGGATGCTCGCTTGCTCGACATCACCGACCAGGTTCAGCAGAAACTTGATCAGAACATTAAAGAAGGATTCGCCCAGTTCGAGAAAGTGCAGCAGCACTTGAAAGCGGCGGAAGAACAGCTCCGTGAAGTTGGAGCTCTCGGCCACTCGATTAACGATTTGAACAATCTGCTCAAGCTGCCTCACCTGCGTGGCAAATTTGGGGAAGCCAGCCTGGAGCGCCTGCTTTCTGATTTTCTTCCAGTTCACATGTTTGAAATGCAGGCGCAACTTCCCGAGGGCGGCGGACGGGCCGACGCCATCATCCAATTCCCTGACCGACGCTTACCGATTGACGCGAAATTCCCGCGTGAAGCTGTGCTGGCTTTATTTGAAAGCAACGTCGAAGCCGAGATCGAAGAAGCCCGAGTCGCGCTGGTGCGCGTGATGAAGACGGAAGCGAAACGCATCAAGGCCTATATCCAGCCGGAAAACGGCACCACGGATATCGCTCTGATGTACTTGCCCAGCGAGACGCTCTACATGGAAGTGATTCGCAATCGCGAGCTCGCCGACTGGCTGAACCTGCAGCACGTCTTTCCAGTCTCGCCTAATAGTTTGCTGATGACTTTGCAGACGATCGCGCTGGTGCACAAGTGGTATGAAGTCGCCAGCCGCTTCGAGAAGAGCCGTTTGGAATTGTCGAAAGCGCAGAAGTCGTTCGACTATTTCCAGAGCCAGTTTGAGAACGTCGGCAAGAGTTTGAGCAAAGCTCAAGAAGCTTTCGACAAGGCCCAAACGCATTTGAAGACGTACCGCGGCCGCGTGACCGTGCTCAGCGGCCAGGAGCAGCTGGATCTGGATGCCGCCACTGCCAGCCGAACCATCCAAGAGACCGACGAACCCATGCTCCCCTTGACCGACAAAGCCAGCGCCTAGCCTGATAGTGTGGCGCGGGCGCTGAAGACCGCCGTCGGGGAATTCTAATTGCGGGTCGAGGTTCTCGCTTGGGATTCAGACGCCGCCCAGCAATACGCGCAAGTTCGAACGGAACTCGAACGAACTGGGAAGCCCATGGGCAACTTGGACCTGATGATCGCTGCTCACGCGCTCTCCGCCCAACTTGTCCTGGTGACCCACGATCCTGTCTTCCGGCGAATCAAGCGACTGAAGGTCGAGGACTGGACCAAGTAAGCCGGCGATCTTCTGGACTCGCACGAGCGACGACGCTCGCGGCCACATTAGTTCAAGCCCGAAATCACGTACAGCACCGATAAAGTTTGGTAGTAACTGTAGGCGAACTCGGAAGCATTCACATCGGTGATCACGGGTGCGATCGAAACCACTCCGCCAAGGCCGGCCGGCACCAGTTCTCGAATCGGTTTCATCTCGCCGGTCGCAATATCGAGGCGCTGAATAGTCAGCGGCACTTCTCCGGAGCGAAAGACATACAGGGCTTTGCTATCAGCCGACCACTGCGCGAGCACGTAGCCGGCCTCTACGTTGGGTATGTGATGCACTGCTCCTCCGTCGAGCGGGAACAGGTCCAGTTTGTAGTTGGCAGTCTCACCCGCCAGGAGCTTGCCGTCAGGCGAAGGCAGAGTGGCAAAGATGCCTTCGGGAGTGGCGGGCTCAGGTTTGCCGCCAGCCACATCGACAACATACGTGCGACCCGGGCGTCCGGGTTCATTTCCATTGAAGACGATTCGTTTGCCATCAGGCAGGAAGTGGGAGCCGTTCTGCAAACGCTCCAAGCTCGGCAACGGGATATTGCGCGCTTGACCGGGGCCGATAGGAAGCAAAGTCAGCTGCGCTGGACCGGTTCGCGAGAACGAGATCGCCCATTTACCGTCGGGCGACAGCGTGTCCGCAGTGCCGTCGGCCAAACGAATGGGAGGAGAGCCGTCAACCTTGCGAATGGCGACAGCATCCTTCGGACCGGCGGGTTCCGATCCCTCTTCAAATAATACCCACTGGCCGTCGGGCGAAACATCCTTCGCGATGCTCCAGTCGTACCAGGAAAGATCACGCACCTGTTTGTCTTTGCCGCTCCACTCCATAGCCAGGCGCTCGTTGTCGATGGTGGCCAGGATGCGCCCGTCGGGAGCGATATCCTGCACCGTAAAGCCACCGGGGACGGTGAGAACTTTGCGCTGGCGCCCCGACAAACTTACCGCCCACAGAGAGCGGTTACTCGATCCACTTTCCACCGCACTGAACCACACTTCATTCCCCTTGGGAGCCCAAGCCAGACCGTATGCCCATCCCCAACCAGACGAAAGTGTGGTTCTGTTTCCGGCCAGGTCGATGACGCAAACCGAACCGCCGTCATCCCATCGCTTGGGGTGATCGAGGAAGGCGATCCGGCTTCCATCCGGAGAAAACCGGAGGTTGCTGATCGATCCGCTGGTCTCGTAAAGAGCTTTGCCAATAGGAAACTCCAGCTTGTCGCGTCCATTCTCGTGATGAACCACGGCAACTTCTCCGCTGGGGCTCCAGTCCGCCCAAGTCACATCCTGCAGAATCTCCCGCGGCATTCCGTTGATCATCGGAGACTCAGCCAGAACTCCGCCTTCGAAGTCAAGACGCGAACCCGGCCTTCCGCGCAAGGTCAGAGCCAGTTCCCCGCTGCGCGAGATGCCCAGAAGATAGGCGGAGTTCAGGTCCAGCGGCCGCGCCTGCAAGGAATCGGGGATGGTGGAATAAATCCGTAGCGGACCGCCATTCCACGAAGCTCCATAGACGACGGTGCGCCCGTCGGGGGTGAAGCGGGCGGAGTAAACTGTACCGCGCTCGAACGTCACGCGGCGGAATTCGGGATTTGGCACGGTTCGGAGCCTGACTCCCACATAAAGGGCGAGGGCAGCCAGCACCAACCCACCTACCATGCGGGGCAACCAGGTCCGAAGGCGCGTCGACCTCAAGCGGAAGGGAAGCAGGTGTGTCCCGGTAGTAACGTCCGACAACGTGCTGAGCGCGAATGCCAAATCACGCGCCGATTGGAAGCGATTCTCCGGCTCCTTTTCTAAACAATGCCGGACCACGTGTTCAAACGCGGTCGGAATGTCCCGGCCTTCGCGAATCATCTCCGGCGGATCCTCTTTGAGGATCGCGGTAATGGTGTCGACCTGGGTCTCGCCGGCAAAGGCACGTTTGCCAATGAGCATCTCGTAAAGAATTGCGCCAAAACTGAATATGTCGCTGCGATGATCCACAGGTTTGCTGCGCAACTGCTCCGGCGACATGTAGGCCACGGTTCCCAGGATCGATCCTGATCTGGTCTGCGTGGTCATACTTGCGATCGAGACGGCCTCGTCGCCTTCGGAATCGAATGCGGAACTCAGGAGCTTGGCGATTCCGAAATCGAGGACTTTGATCCGACCATCTCTGGTAAGGAACAGGTTTTCCGGCTTGAGGTCGCGGTGGACTATACGCTTCTCGTGGGCTGCCACCAGACTCTGCGCAATCTGCTGGGCAAAATCTAACGCTTGACGCCGTGGGATTGGACCATGGAGCAAGCGTTCGCGCAGGGTCTGCCCTTCGAGCAGCTCGGAGACGATGTAAGGGGCACCATCGTGCATGCCGATGTCATAAATGGCAACGATATTGGGATGACTCAGAGCAGCGGCGGCACGGGCTTCCTGCTCAAAACGGCGCAGGCGGTCCTGATCATGGGCCAGAGAGGGTTTGAGTATCTTGACGGCGACGTCCCGCCCCAGGCGTTCATCGCTGGCACGGTAAACTTCGCCCATCCCTCCCGAGCCTATCTTTTCGACCACCCGATAGTGACCCAGGACTTTACCAATCATGCAAATCTGAAGCGGCGATTGTCGGCATGTTAGGCCGGGGCGGTCGTGATGTCAACTGCCGTTTTGCACAGTTATTGGTGCAGAATATCCTTCAAGAAAATCCGTTTTCGACGCGGAACGCCGGATGTCGGCAGACGCGGGATCCGGTGGGATTACGGAGTAAACTGGAGCTTGGCTCCGCATCGGGCGGGTACGTTGAAGAACAAAAGGCCGGAACACTTGTGGTCCGGCCCGGGGAAACGCTAGGAGATGAGCGGTCGTGAGGGTCCGAATGTCGAGACAGCCTAACGCTAACCCATGACCGCTGAACCGTGTATGCTCAAACTAGCGCAACCGCTTTCCCCTGGCAATACAGCGAATACCGTAGGTCATGTTTCATGACAACCACCCCCTAACGACCTGGAGCCCCAAGTCGGTATCTCAACGTATCTTTTGATCTCTACCTATCTTTTGCGGGTTGTGAAACACTCTGTCATTGTTCGTGCCACCTTACGGCAGATCGGTGCAAAAACGGAAAAACGGATTGTCGCGCACGTCTGAGCTGCGCCCAAGGGCGACCCGAGACGCCAGATACATAGGGTTATCGAATGAAGCAGCCCGAGCCTACGACGAGCGCCGTGGCCGGATGCAAGAGATCCAAGCTCTGCTCGAATCTCAGTCGCTCACTGGCTAGTTTCCTCGGGATTCTCGGTTGGCGGATTATTTTTCATCTTCATCAGGTAGCACTCTTCGTGAACTGCCTGACCTTCATTGTTGGTCTTGGCTGTCCGCAGGTCAACGGGCTCATTACAAATAACGCACATCGGGTATCGGGACCTTATCATCAGTACCTCCGCCCCGGAGCACATCGTTGCACAAGCCGTACCAAACCGGTTGTGAATATGTTTGCACCTTAATGGCTGAGCACCGAAGTCGTTAGGCGCAGTGCTATGCTTCGGGCTTCCTACTCGGGCAGACATTTTACCCTCGGAAGGTCGAGATTTTCCTACAGTATTTCTTGTAATTGAATGGCATCGTCATCGACCGTCACTTACCAGGTTTCGCAGTCGTCACCTGCCTGTGCAAGACTTTTGTCATGGCGGGACCGGACGCTACAAGACATTAAGTACCTTCAGTGGCGTTCCAGCCTCAGGACGCTGTACCTAGGGGTCGTGAAATCTCGTGATGCTTAAGAGATTTCGTGATGCTTAAAGTGGATGATGATGAGCAGGCCACACCGGTTCCCCGTAGCCTTCGAGAGCCATGAATGCGCTGCGTGATGCTCGAACTTTTGGGGGCCGCTGTTCCTCGCCTTCCCTGCATCTAAACTCTCACAGCGCCATCTGGGAATAGCAGAAGGGGTCTGTTAGACTTCTCCTTCGAGCACAAACTGCATGAGGAAATCGTGCGAGACCTTATGCTCGTTGTACACAAGGTTTGGCGAGGAAAATGTGGCGCGACTTCGCGAAGAAATCACTAATCAATGTACACACGGCGTACGCAGATTTGGTGATTTGCCGGCAATTTAGGGATCCTGGAGTCAGTAAGTTACAGATACCAAAAGCGTGGGCTGAGTCCCGGGTAGAATCGTGTTTGATTCCAGACAGTTAGACTTCACAAGGCATACGTGCGAAGGTAAAGCGCTGCTACAGTACCGTCGACCGAGCACAATTCTGGAGGGAAGTTGGTAATTTCATACTAATGGCCAGCAAGCGTTTGGGCATCGTCTGCAAGAGAACGGCAATCTTCCTCTTCATGGTTTTTTCGGTCGTCACGGCGGCATCTTCCCTTTCGGCGGGACAGATCGCTCCTCAATGGGAGTTCTTTGGCGGCTATTCCTATATGAGATTCGATTCCCCGCCGCTTGGCTATCCGAGCTGGTCCAACCTGAACGGATTCAACGGCGAGGTCACCTATAACATCACCCGGCGCTTCAGCGTGACGGCGGATGGAAGCGGTGGCTATGGATCCATGATCACGGCATACAATTACATGATTGGTCCGCAATATAACTTGCGCAAGGACAAATCAAAATACTTCGCTCATGCATTTATTGGCAAAGCGGAGAATACGATCGGTATCACGACCTTGATCAAGAGTGGATTTGAAAGCGTCGGGCGCGCATACGCCTTCGGAGGAGGTTACGACCGGGACCTGACTCCGCGGTTCACGTTTCGCGTCATGGCCGATTACCTGCACACCGACACGTTTGGCACGAGTCAGACCGATGTACGGATATCGACCGGGTTGGTTTTCCACCTCGGTCACTTTGGCCGGCGGCCCAAACTTTGAACAAGGCGTTACGTCCCGAACCATGTTTCTTAGACTTGTCGAAGCGTCCACTTTTTTCGAAGGGGCTCGATTGATGCCGAGCAAGCGAATATGCCTGGTTCTTATTGCCGTGGGGCTGGCGCCGCTGATGGGATGCGGTTCCCCCTCGATTTTTTCATCGTCGTCCACTTCGCATACCGCTTACGTCACTCTGCCAAACTCGAACGCGGTGGCGGCCTTCCGCATTAAAACCAGCGGCAGCAGCGTCAACAACAACGCCGAGGCCCAATTCACCACCATTGTGGGATCGCCGTTTCCTGCGGGGAGTTCCCCGACATCGGTTCTGGTCCATCCTTCCGGCAAGTACGTTTATGTTGTGAATCGAAACGAGAACGATATTTCGCTGTTCACCATCAACAGCTCGATAGGCTCGCTGCAGGAAGTGCTGCCCCGAACCACCACCGGACTCACGCCGGTTTCGATGGTTATGGACAGCGGAGGCAGTTATCTTTTCGTGATCAATGAACTCTCTAGCAGTATCTCGACTTACTCCATCAATGCTGGAACCGGAGCTCTTAGCCAGATCGCGGGATCGCCCTTTACCACCTTTAACAATCCGTTCTCGCTGGCAATCGCTCCTTCGGGAAAATTCCTTTACGTGGTGAATCCAGATTTGACTTCGGTTATTGCGTACACCATAGCCTCTGGCGTTTTGACGCCAGTGGCTGGCTTGCCGGCGCAAGTGGGCAATGGACCGCGGGCTATCACGGTCGATCCAGCGGGAACTTTCGTCTATGTGACGAACTCGGCCGACAACACGGTTTCGGTACTGAACATTAATCCCGGCACTGGTGCTTTAACGCTGCTGGGTACATTTGCTACCGGGATTACGCCCACATCCGTGGTGGCTTTGGATACTTATCTCTATGTGGGCAATCAGGGATCCACGAACGTCTCTGCGTTCACTGTGACTCCCGTCACGGGGGTGCTCACGGAGATTACGAGTTCCCCTTTTAGCGTTGGTATCGCTCCGTTGTTCGAAGTGCTGGACCCCGATAATCTGTTTCTTTACGTCGGAAGTCAGACGGCGAACAGCGTTACTGCGCTGTCGATTGATACGAGTACAGGAGCTCTTGCCGAAACCTCGCAGTCGGCAGCGACCGGGGTTTCACCCTCATCGATGGGAGTTACAAAATAAATTCCGCGGAGAGCTTCGTGCTGCCGAGCAGGCGCTTCCGGATATGACCTCGGCGGCACGGCACGGGCATGGACGCCCGCGCCTACGTTAGCAAACCATGATCAACTTCGGAATTATCGGCTTCGGATTGCACGCGGTGAAGCGCGTGATACCCGGTTTTGCGCTGGCCAAGAACTGCCGGGTGACCGCTCTGTCCCGGCGCGAAATGGCCAAGGCGAAGGAATCGGCGCGCCAGCACAATATTCCTCTGGCCTTCGATTCGGCTGAGGAGTTGTGCCGCTCTCCCCAGGTTGACGCCGTGTTCATTACCACTCCGAACGCTTGCCATTTAGAGGATGTGCTGGTCGCAGCCGCATGTGGCAAACCGATACTGTGCGAGAAACCCATGGCGGTGAATTCCGACCAGTGCCGGCAAATGGTCGAAGCAGCGGGCAAGGCCAAAGTTCTGTTGGGAGTGGCCCAGGTCTTTCGTTTTGAAGAGAGCACGGCGTGGTTGCGGCAACAGTTGTCCGCGGGACAAATCGGCAAACTGGTTTTTGCGCGCTCGGAATTTTCTTTTCCCGCATCCCATGGACATGCGCGTACATGGATTCACGATCCCGTGGTCTCCGGTGGCGGACCGGTCGCTGATGTTGGGGTTCACTGTATCGACACGCTGCGCTTCATTCTGCAGGACGAAGTATCGCGGGTAAGCGCTCGCGAGATTCCGGGCAATGCTTGCGAAGTAGAAGCGGGCGCAACGATGGTGCTCGAATTCTCGCGCGGCACGCTGGCTACAGTTTCGGTTTCATTCCTAGCCGAATACCGCACGCCTCTCGAGCTGGTTGGGGAAACTGGTGTGCTATGGGCTGACAATGCGTTGACCGTCGAGCATCCCATCAATCTTGAACTGCGGCGTGGTGGCACTGTTGTGGACACCCACACAGTCTCGAACCGGCTAGCCTACGCGCTCCAGGTGGACGCGTTCGCTGATGCTGTCGAAGGCAAAGCCGAGTTTCCCATCCCCGGTGAAGAAGGCTGGCGCAATCAGGAAATCCTGGACGCTACGTATCGCAGCATGAAGAGCGGGCGCACCGAAGCGGTGCAAGTAATCTACTAGAGAAGAGCATGTGTCGAGGCGCAATCGGCGGTGCGAAAGTCTGAACATTGACATAAGTCTTAGGCGGAACAATAATGTGTTGTCTTCAGAGGATGGCCCGCCGTGAAAGAATCTCTCCGCTCGCCTCGCGCAACCTGTAAGCTTTCCCATTCAGTTGATAAACGGCTCAACGCGTATGTTCTTGCTGCCAGCGCGGCGGGAGCGGGTTTGCTCGCGTTGACACAATCGGCGCAGGCTAAGATCGTTTACACGCCAGCTAACGTGGTGATGGTGTACGGAATTTATGATCTTGACTTAAACCACGATGGGGTTACAGATTTTAATATTGCTCTCGAACACCCGGACGTTTCTGCCACTGCGTCTGCATTGTTTTGCCTTGGTGCCGGCACTTCCAGTTCGGCGGATGAAATCCTCGGCGCAACTATAGATTCGGCACGGGATGTCAAAGCAGGGTTTGTTATCGGAGGATGGGCCAAGGGCCGGTTCACCGGCCATGAGAGCTTCATGGCCGAAGGGATATGGGGTAGCGGCAAGACCTATGGGTTTAGTGGGCTCTGGGCAAATGGTGGAAAAGGTGTCAGAAATCGCTATCTTGCGCTCCGATTCAAGATCAACGGCAAGTATCACTTTGGCTGGGCACGGTTCAACGTGAGCTTTCCGCACCAGAGCTTGCACGCTGTCTTGACTGGCTACGCCTACGAGACCATCCCGGGCAAAGCAATCGTTGCGGGTCAGACCAAGGGCACCGATGACATTCCTGAGGGACCCGATGCAGCGCTAATTCCAAACTCTCCGCAACCTGCTACGCTTGGCGCGCTGGCACTCGGAGCGCATGGACTGTCGATCTGGCGGCGGGAGGATTCGGCGCCCGAACATAACTAAAGTACGGCTCGGTATTCTAATCTTCCATCGACCGCGCTCAATCGCAGGTCGTCCTTATTCATTCAAGAAACTGCGCAAACACTTGCATATTGACTGATGTTCCGAGCGGACGCATAATGTGCCGTCCCCGGAGGAGAATCCCGTGAAACCATCGCCCCGACCCACCTGCAAACTTTCTGAACCTATGAGCCAACGGCTCAATGCGTATGCGATCGCGGCTGGAGCCGCTGGAGTAGGCATGCTGGCGTTGACGCATCCTGCCGAAGCCAAAATCGTTCATACTCTTGCCAACATTCCGATCGTGCAGGACGGCGGCGTGGTCGAATTGGATTTGAATCACGATGGCATTAACGATTTTCAATTTTCCTTTGTCTATACCACGGAAAGGAGGCGTGTGCCCGAAGGATTCCACCAGTCCTCTATGACCGTAGCTCCGGTCCAGCAATCCAACCGAGTGGTCGGAACTCAGAAAAACGACTCTGAACCGGAGGCGTTTGCGCTCGGACACGGGAAGACGGTAGGACCGAACAGCCCCTTTCCACAGGGGCATTCCGCTTTGTCGATGTGGGCCTGCGCCGGCGGCACTTCCGGCGGTGGCTGCGCCGGTCGGTGGTTGAACAAAAAAGAGGCCTACCTGGGTTTAAAGTTTGTCATCAAGGGAAAAATTCACTACGGTTGGGCCCATATCCGCTTGGCTGGGGAATCTAGTCCAACGATAGTCGGCTACGCTTACGAGACCATTGCCAACAAGCCCATCATCACCGGCGCGACGAAGGGACCAGATGATGCCGGTGTCGAAGAATCAGGTGCAGCTTCCCCTTTGCGTGCTCCTCGACCAGCCAGCTTGGACCTGCTAGCCATGGGAGCGCCAAGACTATCTGTCTGGCGGAGGAAGGAATCAGCGGCCAATACACAATAGGCAACGGCCTGCTTTAAGGCCACGGCTCTGAACAGGGCCTGCCTGTTGCCTCTCGTTCTGGGGTGATGAGCAATACGTGGTCTTCGGAGCAATTCTTTATGAAACGGTCGTCCGGGTCCAGCGATACACCTTCCAAGCTTTCCGATTCCGTCCATCACCAACTCAACATGTACTCACTGGCAGCAAGTGCAGCCGGAGTGAGCCTGCTGGCTTTGGTCGAGCCGTGCGAGGCGAGGATTGTCTACACGCCCGCTCACATCAGAATCGGAGTGAACGAAAGTTACAAACTTGATCTCAACCATGATGGCGTCACCGATTTCACGATCCTGAACACAACAAACATGGGGGACAGCACGGCTTTCTTCACACTGTTTGAAAAGCCGGGGAAAGGTAACGCGGTTGAAGCCCGCTATTCCCACAATGGCTTCATCAGACTCGCTAAGGCGCTCACACGAGGAGCGCGGATTCAGGCCGGTAACTCCTTCAACCACAAGTCGGCTTTGATGGCTTCCGTTTTTTACGGGCCTTCCAACCCTGTCTCCTATGGTAGCTGGCTGAATGTCAGCGGTCGTTACCTCGGCCTGAGGTTCAAAGTCAATGGCGAGACCCACTACGGGTGGGCGCGGTTGAGCGTTAGCGCCAGGGTGCAAAGAGTACCCCTGACCGCCGTTCTGACCGGTTACGCTTACGAGACCATCCCTAACAAGGCGATAATCGCTGGCCAGACCAAGGAACAAGTCGACAGCAGTGTCGGGCAACCGGATGCCGCAAGTCCCGCTGCGCCCACAGAACCGGCCAGCCTCGGCGCGCTCGCGGTGGGAGCGCCGGCATTATCCATCTGGCGACGCGAGGGGTCGGCAGGAAGTGCAATCACAAGCAACTAGAAATACGAATTGTCGAGACATTGCTAGCTATGTCTCTACAGCCGATTGCTGCGTTGAATAGTACAGCGAGCAGCCCGACTAATGTTTTGAACCATCCGCGACCGTAGCAGGGGGAATCCCCTTCGCCTCCACGATCGCCCAATGCCACTCTTGGCCGTCGTCAAGATTTTCGTCCAGCTTTTCCCGATAGACAGTAGTCGCGAAAGGTGCGGACGATCCTTTCAAATGCAGTAGAAGCGTTACGTCCGAACGCTTGTCGGCTGCGGTCGCATCTTCGGCGGCGGCAGGCAGGAGTTTCGCGGCTCCATAGTCATCAGCAGTCGTATCGTCATGGCGCACAAGAGTAAGGCCGACCGTGATTTCGCGCACGTTCCACGAACTGGCGTTGTACATCGAGACTTCCAATGTGTCTCCATGAATGTTCGCAGGCCCGTCCAACTTCGCGAGTTCACTCTGCGGGAGGTCTTGCGATACGTAGGGACTGGAGAGCAACGCCGTACTGTTGGCGTTGAAGGAAAGGCTGCAAGTTCCATCGGGGGAAGACATCTGAAAATGGGTTGCGCCACCCTCAAAGGTAAAGGTCGGTCTTGCCCCAAGCCGGAAGTGCTCGACATCGTCAATCACCTGGGTGAGATTGTCGTTATCGATGATGCTCGGCGCGGCTGGTTCTTTGGGCTCTTTGCTCTGACGCAGGGAGCGCGCCAGATCGCCCAGAGATACTTCGTCCTGCGATTGCGCGGCGCAAACTGGCAGCAGCATTCCCAGCGAGACTGAGCCTAGAAAAACCAGGAAGACGCCGAGATAAAACCGATATTTCATCAGTACTCGTCCGAAAACCGAGGATTTCCCTAAAGCAAATTGTAGTCAGAAAAAGGGTGGGCAATCGCGCGGTGGGGCGAACGTTGGTATTAGAACCTTAGGGACACCGGGAGCTGCAGAGAGGGGGAACGCGAGGTGCATGGACGCCTAAGAGTGAAAATCACGGACGTGCGGGACGAAGTAGTAGCGCAACAGGGCGCCACACGTCCGTGAAGTTTACAGCAAGCCAGATGAGCGGAAACGAGTGACCGGATCAGCTATGGGCATGGGCTCCCGCTTAAAAATCCAACGAGCCACCGCAAACCCCAACGCCGCATAGCACAGATGAACAAGTTTCATAACTCACCCCCAAGAAGGTCTTCCACAGCACCTTAAGGGGAGGCTCAATGAGGTCAAGTTAGCAAGCCCGCACTGCAAGCGCAACGCCCGAATGGGCCATAGACGTAGCACAATAGTTTGGGAAAGTAACCTGCGAAGTAACCAGACAACGCACTGTTTGCGACAGTTGCAACGGCTTGCAACCACGTAGATCGAGGCGCACTCGGGACTGAAGTGCATGCGCTTACATTGCTCACGCTGATGTAGACTGCATCTTTCCTCGTATTACCTGGGAGGATGGAGGCTTCCTATGAGCTGGGCGAGCAAGCTGGTCGAGCCTTATCGCATCGAGGACGGAAGCAAGTTCCGCTTGACGGATTTCGATCCGGAAGACACGGGCAAGATACATTCGAAGAAACACGCGGAAAAACTTCTGGCCGATGGCATCGCGGACATGACCGATTTGCAGAGCAAGCTCTACGCCCAGGACCGTTGGGGTGTCCTGCTTATTTTCCAGGCCATGGACGCGGCCGGCAAAGATGGCGTCATTAAGCACGTGATGTCGGGGGTCAATCCGCAGGGCTGCCAGGTGCATTCGTTCAAGACTCCATCAGTGGAGGAGCTGAATCACGACTACCTGTGGCGTGCCCTGCGGAGGCTGCCGGAGCGCGGCCAGATCGGTATCTTCAACCGCTCTTATTATGAGGAAGTGCTGGTGGTGCGGGTGCATCCGGAGGTATTGAAGAATTCAAGAATTCCTCCATCCTTGTTGACCAAAGACATTTGGAAGGATCGTTTCGAGGACATTAACTGCTTCGATCGTTATCTGACGCGCAATGGAATCGTGGTCCGCAAATTCTTTCTCAATCTTTCGAAGAAAGAGCAGAAGAAGCGGTTTCTGGACCGTCTCGATCGCCCGGAAAAGAACTGGAAATTCTCCGAAGCCGATGTGCGTGAACGCGAATACTGGAACGATTATATGAAGGCCTACGAGGACATGATTATCCATACGGCGAGCCCGCAAGCGCCGTGGTATGTGATCCCGGCCGACAATAAATGGTTCACTCACGTGGTTGTGGCGGCGGCGATTGTTGAGACCATGGAGGATCTGAAACTGGCTTACCCGGTTGTCGATGCTAATAAGCGGAAGGAGTTACGGGCTGCGGCGGCAATGCTCAAGGGAAAGAAGAAAACTTAAGGGCACAAGACAATTTCAGATTGCTTAGCAGGGGTGCTTTCGTGAGACGATTCCAGGCGGTACACTGAAGTTTCCTTTTCACGGGGTGGTGAACTCAATGAATGTTTTCAAGTGGACAGTCGGTCGAACTGCGTGGATTGCATGCGTTCTCTTGATATGGTTTGCAAGCACGAGCTTCGCGCAGAGTCGAACCGAAGAGAAAGTGCGGAAAACTCCTGAGCTGCAGAGCGACAAAACTTCCTCGGGCGACGATGACAATGAAGATCCCCAGTTCAAAGGCATGAAATACCGGCTGGTGGGGCCGTTCCGCGGCGGACGGTCGTTGACTGCGTCGGGCGTTGCGGGCGATCCGAACACGTATTACTTCGGCTCGACCGGCGGAGGGGTATGGAAGTCCACCGACGGCGCGATGACTTGGATTTCCGTTTTCGATAAGCAGGCAGTATCTGCGATTGGAAGCCTGGCGGTTGCGCCTTCGGATCCAAACGTCGTGTACGTAGGGACGGGCGAAGCGTGCATTCGCGGCAACATCTCGCACGGCGATGGAATTTACAAGACAGTCGATGGCGGGAAGACCTGGAAAAACGTCGGCCTGCGCGACTCGCGGGCAATCGGAAAAGTGATTGTCGACCCCAAGAATACGGATGTTGTCTATGTGGCCGCGCTGGGCCACCCTTTCGGCCCGAATACTGAGCGCGGCATCTTTCGTACCACTGATGGAGGCAAAACGTGGGAAAAAGTCCTGTACAAGGACGAGAACACGGGCGGCATCGATATCGCGTTCGATCCACACAACTCTCATATTCTTTTCGCATCGTTGTGGGAGGCGCGGCGCACTCCGTGGGGACTGTCGAGCGGAGGCCCCGGCAGCGGACTCTATCGTTCGAACGATAGCGGAAGCACATGGAAGCGACTTGAAGAACACGGCCTGCCCAAAGGGCCCTACGGCAAAATTGGAATCGCCGTGGCCGCGAATTCCGATCGTGTATACGCGCTGATTGAAGCGTCCGAGGGCGGTCTGTATCGTTCCGACGATGGCGGCGAAACCTGGGAGCTGCTGAACAATGATCGCGCCTTCTGGCAGCGTGCGTGGTATTACATGCATATCGTTGCGGACCCGCAGTCGGCGGATGTGGTTTACATCGCGAATGTGGACTTTTACAAATCGAGCGACGGCGGGCACACCTTCAACAAGGTGAAGGTTCCTCACGGGGACAATCACGGCATGTGGATCGATCCCAAGAATCCGAACCGCATGATGGTCTCGAACGACGGCGGGGTCACGCTGAGTCTCGATGGCGGCAAGAACTGGACACGCCAGGATAACCAGCCGACGGCGCAGTTTTATCACGTGGCCATCGACACGCGCACTCCTTACTATTTGTATGGCTCCCAGCAGGACTTGGGTTCAGTCGCGATACCCAGCCGTAGCGATAACGGGTCCATCGATCGTGCGGACTGGTATGCGGTTGGAGGTGGAGAGGCAGGCTACATTGCTCCGTACCCGCCGGATCCTAACATTGTTTATGCCGGCGAGTATGAAGGTGTGATTACTCGCTTCGACAAGCACGATGGACAGACGAAGAACATCTCAGTGCAGCCCGAGATCAGTGACGGTGGCGGGGCGGCGAAGCTGGAACACCGTTTCCAGTGGACGGCGCCGATTGTGATCTCGCCGCATGATCCAAATACGCTCTACCACGCCGGGGAACGCTTGTTCAAAACGACTGATGCTGGGATGGATTGGGAAGCCATCAGTCCCGATCTCACGCGCAACGATAAGAGTAAGCAACAGGCCTCGGGTGGTCCGATCGACAAGGATGACTCGGGCACGGAATATTACGACACCATATTCGCCGTTGCCGAATCGCCGCTGGTGAAGGGTTTGATCTGGGTGGGCACGGACGATGGACTCGTGCACATCACGCGCGATGGCGGAAAGACCTGGAGCAACATCACGCCCAAGGATCTGCCGGACTGGAGCCGCATCAGCCTGATCGATGCTTCGCCGCACGATGCGGGTACAGCTTACGTAGCTGTGGATCGGCATCAGTCGGACGACATGCGTCCTTATATTTACAAGACCAACGATTACGGCAAAACATGGGTGAAGATGGTGAAGGGGATTCCAGATAACGCGTTTGCCCGTGCGGTTCGCGAAGATCCCAAGAAACGCGGCCTGCTCTATGCGGGCACTGAGAGTGGCGTGTATGTGTCTTTCAACGACGGCGCGGATTGGCGTGCTCTGCAACTTAATTTGCCTACCACGCCGGTTCACGACTTGATGGTGAAGAATGACGATCTGGTTGTGGCTACGCATGGGCGTGCGTTTTGGATTCTCGACGATATTTCTCCGCTGCGGCAATACAGCGATGACGCCAAACAAGAGGCACACCTGTACACTCCCGCGACCGCGATGCGATTCCAGAATCCGAGCGAAGACGAGGACGCTCCCAAGCCTGTAATGGTTGGAGACAATCCTCCCACTGGGACGCTGATTTACTACTTTCTTAAAGACAAACCAAAGGGCGAAACGACGATTGAGATTCTCGACGCCACCGGCAGCGTGATTCGAAAATACTCCAGCAACAAGACGGAAGAACTGGACGAGCCTCTGACTCCCGAGGATAAGAAGCCGGAAAAACAGATCAAGCCGGAAGCCGGGCTCAATCGTTTTGTCTGGGACCTGCGCTACACCGGGATCTCGCGCGTGCCCGATTACTATCTCTGGGAATATAAAGACGGCGGCCGAGGTCCATTGGCGGTTCCAGGCAAATACCAGGTACGGCTCACCGTTGATGGAAAAAGTCAGAGCGCGGCATTCGAAGTAACAATGGATCCACGGGTCCAAGTTTCGCAGGCCGATTTGCAAAAACAATTTGATCTGCTCATTCAAGTGCGCGACCAACTCAGCCGGGTTTACGACACGGTAAACCAGATTCAGGACGTGCGCGAGCAAGTGGATGGACTGAGAAAACGGCTCCCGGATGACGCGGCGGTGAAGAACACGATTGTGGCCGCTGACGCGCTCGACAAGAATCTATTGTTGGTGCGCGACGATCTGGCGCAGATGAAAATTAAATCGAATGAAGATTCGCTGTCTTACCCGCAGAAAGTCGACAGCAAGCTCGCCGGTCTGGCGATGGCGGTCGGGGTCGGAACCGATTCCGCTCCGACCGAGGCCGAATATCGAGTCTTCGAAAAGCTGAAGCAGCAGGCGGATGTTTCGATCGCCCATTGGGCGGAAATCCAAAGAACCGAACTCGCCGATTTTCAGAAGATGATGGCTGGCCAGAACATTCAGGCCATCGTCGTGCCTGCGGCCGAGAACGCCGGGTCAGCCGGGGAAAGTCCAAGGTAAACGCTGAGAGGTTCACGCTGAGATTGGATCGATCATTCGTTCAAGCGATTCCCAATCGACGCTCCAGATCGCTGGCCAATCAGAATTTGCCTCAACTTCCGGTTGCTTCGAGATAGTGATCGATCTGCTGGATCGGTTGCGCACACTCCACCGCGATCGCAAACACTTCCCGTCCAGGCTTCCGGTCGACCCTCACTACTTTACCCTCACCCACAAACCGAATAGGACGATCAAGCTCGCGACCGTCCACGGTCACGGTAAAACTTACCGGAGTGTGCTGCGGAATCATGGAAGAGGTCTCCAACAGCAGGCCGCAGATGCTGATATTTTTGCTGACCGCCTCGAACTCGACTATCAAGTCAACATGGCAAACCTTCAGGCGAACCGGATATTGGAGTTGGAAGCGCCTATACTTGCGCTCCTGCGGAGGGGAGGAGGACCACACAACGCCGTTAACATTGCTCATAGTGTGAGGTTACTTTGGCGACCAGAACCCGATGCTAATTGTGGTTACGTCGGGGTCAAAAGAGCACGAAGGCTGCTGCCCAGGAGGCCAATTCCCGCGGGTGCCATGGTCCAATCCTTCAGCCGAAATTCGAGGGTCGGGTAGCTGGTTTTGGCCTGATTTGAGTTGTCCGATTGCCGTGCACGGCGGTGAATTCAGCCTGTCTGCAAAACTGGCCCTCGGTTGCTTTCGGCACGTCCTTCCGCGACCTACCCAATGGCCGGTGCGGCGTTCAGACTACCTCTTCGCCCCAGATTTATAGATTCGGGGGAGACAACAGGGTCATCTATGATGAGACAGCTTCCTGCCCGCTGGAATGCGCTTGTTGTACTTCTCGCTCTTGCGACGATGCTGGGCTGCCAAGGCCTAAGCAGCTCGAACAAGTCCTCCCCTCCTCCTCCGAACAACCCCAAGCCCGGAGAGCTTACGGTCGCGCCGACCAGTGTTAGTTTCGGCATCGTGGATGTCGGGAACAACCAAAGCAAGCCCGCCACTATGACCAACTCGGGCGGATCGAGCCTGACCGTTTCTAAGGTGACCTCCACCGGCGCAGGCTTTACCGTGAGCGGAATGAGTTTGCCGCTGACACTGGCGTCCGGTCAAAGCCAGGGTTTTACCGTCATCTTTACGCCAGCGTCCGCTGGCGCTGTCACTGGAAATCTGGCAATCGCAAACACAGGCTCGACACCCACGGTTAACGTCGCTCTCTCCGGAGGCTCGCTGACAGCGGGCGCGGTCACTCCAAGTTCTTCGAGCCTTAACTTTGGAAGCATTCTCGTGGGCAACAAACAAACGCTCACTGAAACTCTGAACAACACCGGCGGATCTGCCCTGACGGTCACGCAGGTCACTCCTACTGGCACCGGCTTTGCCGTGAGCGGATTGACTTTGCCCTTGAACCTGCCGGCTGGCGAAGGGCAATCGTTCAGCGTCACCTTTACTCCGCAATCTGCGGGCACAGTCAGCGGAAACCTAGCCATCGCGAACACCGGGGCCACCTCGATGGTAAACGTCCCACTCACGGGAGGCGGACAGACGGCAGGTGCTCTTACGCCCAGTCCCGCCAGTCTTAACTTTGGAAGCGTGGAAGTGGGCAGTAACCAGGCGCTCACAGAAACTCTTACCAACTCTGGTGGATCCAGCGTCACCGTCACTCAAGTAAATCCCACAGGCACAGGCTACAGCGTGAGCGGGCTGAGTCTGCCCTTGACCCTCACGTCCGGACAGAGCCAAGGCTTCAGCGTCACCTTTACCCCGTCCTCTGCCGGCAACAGCAGCGGAAATCTGGCGATCACCAGCAACGCATCGAACGCCAGTCTGAATGTTCCGCTATCCGGAAACGGCCTGGCGCCGGGTTCGCTCGCGCCGAGTCCATCAAGCCTTAGTTTTGGCAGCGTGCAGGTCGGCAATAACCAGCAACTCTCGGAAACTCTGACCAACTCGGGTGGAGTCAACGTTAATATCTCGCAGGCTTCGGTCGGAGGAACGGGCTTCACGATGAGCGGGTTGAACCCGCCGTTGGTGCTCACTCCCGGGGAACATTACACCTTCACTGTTACGTTCACGCCGCCCTCCCCTGGGAGTGACAGTGGAAGTGTTTCAATTGTCTCGAATGCGTCGAACCCGAACTTGTCCATCCCACTAAGCGGCACAGGAACACCTGTGCCTGAGGGAACATTGGCTGTCTCTCCGACCACGTTGAACTTTGGCAACGTGGTCGTGGGAACCAACTCGCAACTAACTGGGACGCTCACCGCTAGCAGCGAGAGTGTCACGGTCTCTTCTGACATTCTTAACGGATCAGCTTATGCTCTGAGCGGAATCTCGTTCCCGGTCACGATTCCCGCAGGCCAGCACGTGCAGTTTACGATAACGTTTACGCCTGCAGGGACCGGCACAGCCTCCGGCAGTGTCTCGTTCACCAGCAATGCTGCAAACTCTCCGACCGTGGAAACCTTTACGGGCGTCGGCACCCCTCCCCCGCAGCACTCCGTTAATCTCTCCTGGACCGCGAGCACATCGCAGAACATCAGCGGGTATAACATTTATCGCGGCATCAAGTCCGGCGGGCCCTATTCGAAAATCAATCCAGTGCTGAACGCCAGCACCGTCTACACCGATACCACCGTCGCCGACGGGCAGACTTATTACTACGTAGCCACCGCAGTCAATTCGAGTAACGAAGAGAGCGCCTACTCCAATCAGACGACGGCTGTAATTCCTCCGCCGTAGTTCTTGGTTCGCCTAGGGAAACTCGACATCTCCGGGAGTGGGGCACATGCTGATGTGGGCCCGCTTCCGGAGAAAGCACCGGCCCTGCCAAACATCCTGTCCGGAAAGATTTCCACTTGCGGAACTTAATGTATTTGTTTAATCTTGCATGACTTTTCACAAGAAAGGACATGCGTTCATAAGGTCCGTCCCTGGGTTCAGCCAGATGTACTACCGGGGACCTTCCGTTATTCGCTTTAGTCGATAACCTTCCACAATCGCGATATGAAATTCCCCCGCGCTATGTCTCGATTGCCGGTTTCGTGGGCCGTGATCGCGATCGTTTTCCTATCGACATTTCCAGCGGGTGCGCACGATCCTATCACCACCAAGTCCGCTTTATCGAACTCAAAAAAGGAACGCCTAATCGTTACACCCCTGAATCTTGCTTTCGGAAGAGTCCCAGTCGGCCGTCGACACGTCCAGACTGTGACTTTGACGAACTGGGGAGATTCAGCCGTCAGGTTGCTGCAGGTCGTCACCCAGGGAGGCGACTTTGCCGTTGTCGGGCTGGATTTACCCGTTACGCTCGGGCGGGGAGAGAGTTACACATTCAGTGGCGCGTTTGCCCCGCGATCCAGGGGCGCCAGCCGTGGCAGCGTTGCCTTTGTTTCGGACGCTTCGAGCATCTCGAACCCGGCTCTGAGAATGGAATTGACGGGCGAGGGGTCAGCGGATGACGGGCAGCTCATCATTAACCCGGCAACCATGAACTTTGGCACGGTGCAGGTGGGATTGAGTGCCAGCGAGGCGGGAACCCTCAGCGCCGGCGCGAGTCAGATAACCGTTTCGTTTGCTTGGAGCAGCAGCGCCGAATTTACCCTCAGTGGACTGTCCTTCCCGCTGACCATTCCCGCCGGCGGAAACCAGGGATTTACGGTTACGTTTACTCCTCAAGCCAGTGGCACGGCATCAGCTACGCTCTCCTTCATGGATGGGAATGGGTTGACTCTCGCGCGGGAACTTCTGAATGGCACTGGCATCGTCTCACAGAATCATACCGTCGGCCTTTCATGGATCGCCAGCACTTCGCAAAATGTCGTCGGATACAATATTTATCGCGGTAATCAGTCGGGGGGCCCTTACGCCAAGATCAATTCCTCTTTAGATTCGAACACCGCCTACACCGACACTTCGGTGGCCGATGGCAACACATACTATTACGTGACCACGGCGGTCAATTCGGACAACGAAGAGAGTGTTTACTCCAATCAGGCCCAAGCCACGATTCCGTGATTTTTGCAGGTTGCTGCAAGTGGCTCGAATCCCAAGCTGCGCGCGCCTTCAGGCGTCCTTTCGAACCAACTCCTGACCTCCGGGTTGATTCCCGGCGGCTAGGCCAACTGTCCAAAACTCTCTCGGTCTGCAATAGTTTGCACACAATGTTTCTACCGCTGTCTCCATGAAGCTGCGCAAATCACTGACTGCTGGACGGTAAACAATGGCGACCCTTGGAATCAATCGGCGGCTGAATTGCTGCGGCTGGGCGGGCGAACCGAACCAGAAACATGACCGCTCCCCCATTCACGCATATGAGGTTCTTCTCTGCCATGCTTTGGCGGAGCATGGGCCTGATTGTTCTGCTGCTGCTGTCTGTGCCAGCTTTCGCGCAAGGAATTTCCCTAGCGAACCTTAATGATGGCCTACTTAACTCCGGCACAACGAACCCCGTTTCGGGCAATGCCGCCTCCAGTGATGCTGGCGTACTGGCAGGTTCGCCGGTTGTACCCGTTTCCCTACCCGAAGCGCCCGCACAGCATAGGTTTTGGGACACAGAGAATCGGGCTCTTTTCACGACGGTTGCTGTTCTCAGCGCCGCCGATTTTGCTCTAACCCGCTCGATTCTGCAAAGCGGCGGAAAAGAACTGAACCCGGTAACCCGCTTTTTCAGCGGCAGTACCGCGGGGCTGGCGGTGAATTTCGCTGGCGAAACCGCAGGAGTTATTGGACTCAGCTACCTTTTTCACAAAACCGGGCACCATCGGCTGGAGCGGGTTACCCCCATGCTCGACATTGGGGCGTCGGGGTTCGCCGTCATCTACGACCTCAACCACCGCTAAGTCTTGCCAACCGAAGCTATGATTCCTAAAGATAGTTCCCTACCCTCGCATTTACCTTGGTAGCGCAAGCTTTTCCGTGGTAAGATTCCCCCGCTTTCGAGCTGTGGCGGCATGGGGCGCGCTCCTTAACGAAGACTCCCGAGGAGAAGCTCGTATGACCCGAAGCTATTTCGTTCTAACCGTTCTTTTGTGTGTTTCGGCCAGCCTAGGCGCACGCGCTGCGGCCAGCGATGAGATTATCCCCGCCGGAACGCTTCTGCAATGCACATTAGATGAACCCAACTTCTCGTCCAAGACGGCACAAGTAGGCGATCCCGTGCTTTGCTATTTGAGCCATGTAACCGCCTTCGGGCGTTCAGTCTTTCCCCGCGGCGCGGAGCTAGGTGGCCACCTTCAGGACTATAAAAACCCCGGACACTTTGTCGGCAAGGGCTGGATTGAAATCGATTTTGATCGCATCGTCCTGCCCGGTGCGCAGGTCTATCCTCTTACGGCGAAAGTAATTTCAGCGCCCCACCTGAGAGTGGACGCCGAGGGCAAGGTTCACAGCAAGGGTCATCCCAAGAGAGACGCCGCGCTCTGGGCGATTCCGGTCTTCTGGCCGGTCAAGCTCATCACCCTTCCCAACCGCGGACCGTTTCCAACTTTCAAGGGCGAAGCTCGGCTGACCATGCGACTGATGGAAGACATCGAAATTCCAGTGGCGGCCCGAGCTTCGGTTCCCATGCCACCATGGGCCACCCCTAGCAGCTATAACTATTCTCCCTCCGCACTCTACATTCCGGCTTCCACAGCTCCGCGAGAGCAACCCGCAACCTTGCAGCCGGCCAATTTCGTGCAGCATACAGCGGAGGTTCAGCCCAAACAGCAGCCAACCACGGTCATCGTGCTGAAGGGCGGTGGCGCATGGATCGCTCGTGATTATTGGCTAGAAGCCGGACAGCTCCATTGCGTGAGTCTGGATGGAGAGCAGAAAGTGATCGCCCTCGAGGCCATGGATCTTTACCAGACAGTAGGTGTGAATCGAGAGCGACACGTCGATTTCGTGCTCCGCTCGAAAGATCTGGTTGAGCAGTAAGAAGCAGCGGCTAAGCCACAGTTCGTTTTGTGAAATCAGGAGTCCGCGTGGGTAGCTGGAGCACTGGCTGCCCTGCGGACTTCCTTGTCTTTCGTAGATTTTATTTGGAAAGCAATTCCACCAACGCGATTGCGCCGTCGCCCTTGCCTGCAATTTGTTTTGGAACCGAAGCACAGCACCAACGAACCGATATAAGATAGTCTTCTACGGAATTCGCTTGGGGACGAGATCCGCGACTTAAGTTCTTGGGAGGCTTCCATGCGCAAAATCGCAATCGTCATCGGAATCGTAGTGCTCATCATCGTAGTTGCCGTGGGCGTGCTTTTGGCGACTTTCAATCCTAACGACTACCGGGGCACGGTCCAGACCAAACTCGAGCAGCAGTTGAATCGAAAAGTCAGTTTGGGTGACATGAGTTTGGGGCTGTTCCCGCTTCGTTTTCGAGTGGCGAACCTTTCGATCGCTGACGATCCGAAGTTCAGCAATCGCCCGTTCATTCAAACCCAGGAGTTGAGCGTTTCGGTAAAACTCCTTCCCCTGCTTAGCAAGTCGGTAGAGGTCGATTCGCTTTCGTTGGAACGTCCCAGCGTCGAATTGATCAAGAACGCGCAGGGCGTGTGGAATTTCGCCTCGCTTGGTCAAAGTGCGCCTGCAACAGCGCCGCCATCGGCGTCTGCTCCGGGTGCGCCGCCACGGACACCCGCTCCGTCTCCCGCGCCAGCCGAGTCCGGCGGGCAACAATTCTCGTTGGGCGAATTGGCAATCAACGATGGATTGGTCGCAATCACCGATCTGCAGGACCACAAGCCGCGAACTGTCTACAACAACATCAATCTCAAGCTTACGGATTTCGCTCCCAACACTCCGTTCAACCTGGAGGCATCGGTTCACTTGCCCGGTTCGGGGAGCCAGGAAGTGCAGCTACAAGGCAAGGGTGGGCCACTCTCGCACACGAATCCCGCCAGCACGCCCTTCAAGGGAACTCTAGAACTAAAGGGAGTCGAGATTGGAGAACTGCAAAAGTTCCTGCAGACTCCGGCGCTAGTCAACACCGACGGTGTGCTCTCTGGACACACAGATATCGCCAGCGCGAACGGAAACCTATCGGCAAACGGACAGATGAATCTGGACAAACCAAAGTTGCACGGCATCGATGTGGGATACCCGATCAACGTGGACTACGACGTCAGCGACGACCTGGTTAATGATTTACTAAAGATTAATAAGGGCGCGATCAAATTAGGTCCGACGCCGGTGTCCGTCACGGGCACGATGAACTCGAAGCCTACACCGGCGCAGGTTGATGTGGAACTGAAAGCCAACAGCGTTTCCATCGCAGAGATTGCCCGCCTGGCGGCCGCTGCGGGCATTGCCTTCGCTCCCGGCACGACCGTGACCGGACAAATCAATGCCGACATCAAGGCTCAGGGCTCTGCGGATAAGCCCGCGCTCAACGGAACTCTGGCAGGCAACAACCTGCAGATTTCCGGGAAAGAAATCGCCAAGCCGGTTCAGGTCAAGACGGTGAATATTGCGCTGACGCCAACCGAGATTCATTCTGACAACTTCAATGTAACTTCGGGTGGAACCACGGCGGCCGTGCAATTCTCCATGAAGCAATACACTTCCAATGCGCCGCAGGTGAATGCGACGGTACGTGCTCCGCAAGCAGCCCTGCCCGATCTTCTCTCCATGGCCAAAGCCTACGGCGTAACCTCGCTCGACAAGATCAGCGGCTCGGGAAATCTCGCTCTCGATATGAGCGCAGCAGGTCCGCTGCAATCCATTAGCTCGGATCAGATCGTGAAAGCGCTCAACGGAACGATCAACATCAACTTCAACAACGTGCGCTATGCGGGAGTCGACATTTCTCACCAACTTCTTTCCATGATCGGTTCTTCCCAGGGAGGAAAAGATCAGGGCTATACCAACGTTCAGAAAATGACCGGAAACATCGTGGTCAAGAACGGGGTCGCGCAGACCAACAATCTGCAGGCGACTCTTGATATCGGCAACGTAGGCGCGACCGGTACTGCCAACCTGGCCAGCCAGACCCTCAATATGCAACTCACGGCCGTGCTCTCAAAAGCCTTCACACAACAGGCCGGGGGCACGGGCGTCGGCGGCTACATGACTACCGCGTTGGCGAATAATCAGGGAGAGCTAGTAATACCGGCGATTGTTACCGGCACTTTCCAGAATCCAAAGGTTGTGCCCGACGTCCAGAAAATGGCCCAGATGAAACTGAAAGGCTTGATACCCAACGGGGATAATCCCTTGGGCGCCGCTTCTTCGATACTGGGTGGATTGAGCGGACAGAAGGGCCAACCCGCCGCCGGACAGCAGCAGAATCCCGTGAACCAGATCATGGGATTGTTCGGCAGCAAGAAGAAGCAATAGATTCGCGCGGGCTAAGAGGTTTGTGCCGCTGCCTCAATATTGAGGCAGGCCTCCCGTACCGAGGTGCACCTCTAGTTTGATCGTGGCCACGGTCTGCCCATCAGCTTGGGCGTGGCAAACGACCTCGGCCTTCTTGCTCTCGGCATTCTTCGGCGAGTCGAGCGTGATCAGCACCGGCAACTCATCTCCGGATCGAATAGTGTAACTTCCGACGCCGTCTTTGGTGGCCCACCCTTCGGGCGATGTTACTGATAAGGTTATTTCTTTCGATATCGCAGTGCCGTTGCGGAGAAGCAATGGCATCTGCAAAGTTGCTCCGCCGGCAATTGCGATCTCCGGCACGGCGGCCTGCGGCAAGTGTTGCAGGCCATGTGCGCGCCGGAACGTATCGTAGAAACCCCAGGGACCCGCAAGCTCGACCGAAATGCCTATCGTTGGTTTCGTCACTTCTTCCGCCGGACGGACAAACGCAATCGGTTCCGAGCTCACGCCCTCGAAAACATCGCCTGTGATGCTCCCTCCCACGTTCGATTTCCCGAAGGTCAGCTGCACTGGATCGGACCAACCGTCTTTCACGAGATCTTGATCGTCTTTTTTCGCAAGACCTTCGATGTAATCACGGTATTGGCTGAGGTGAAATTCGAATTCCTCCACCGCGATGCGCCAATAGGGCAACTTACGCACGGGTGAGATTTCGGTAACTTGGTACTCCGGCCCGGTCTTCTTAAACTGGTCTTGCTCCTGAGCGTCGGAGAAGTAATAAATCTTCTTAGGTTGCCAGGGCCGCAAACCGTCGAATAGGGTCTCGTTGACGTGCACCGGAGCCGCGAGCTGCGCTGGAAATACCGTTGGGTCGCCCGCCATATCGAACGCTTCCGTGGCCAACACGCCGGAAGCCTGATGGTCTCCGTGATTTTCGCCAATGAAGAATCCGGGTAGCCAGGTCACAATCACTTCTGGTCGGGTGAAGCGCACCATACGGACGACTTCTTCCAGAGCTGTTCCGTTGTGCCAATTCGCCAGAGATTCCAAAACATTCTGAGTGGGAGTATCGCGTCCGTCCAGAAACCACACATTGTCGATTCCAAGCTTGGTCATCGCATGACGCAACTCCATTTCGCGGACCGCCCCCAACGCCGCGGCCCGCTCTGGCCCCATGTTATTGTGGCCGGCTTCGCCGTGAGTCAGATAGACTGCGGCAACGCGTTTGTGCTGATCCAAAAGCTGCGCCAGATAAGCGGAGACTCCGGTTTCATCGTCCGGATGGGCCACCACCAACAGAACATCGGCCTTGAACCGAATATCCGGCTCGGTTGCTGGGGAAGGTTTTGGCGTCTGTGCGACGAGGGTCGCTGTGAAAAGTGTGAGTAAGCAGAGCGAGTGTCGAAGTTTCACTGGTCTCCCGTTGGAGTGCGGTCATTGAAAAACTCCGCATCTTAATCACTTGCGAATATGATTTAGACGCCAGAAGTTGGAGATAAGTACCATTACTTTTGCAGCAAGAACTTCGCCGCAAGGAGCATGGTTGAGTCCAGCCGTCAACAAATCCGCATGAAGACAGGCATCGAAGAAACGTTTTCGTCACTGAAGCGCCAATTTCGCGGAGATTTGCTCCGTCCTGGTAACGAGGGCTACTCCCAGGCGCGGGGCATTTGGAACGCAATGGCAGCCCGTAGCCCCGCTCTCATAGCCCGCTGCGCAGACGTCGTGGATGTGCAAAGTGCGGTCCGCGCCGCCGCGGCCGCTGGCGTTCTCACCGCAGTGCGCTGCGGAGGTCACAGCCTCGCCGGCTTCAGCACATGCGACGGCGGACTGGTGATCGATCTTTCGCTAATGCGCCACGCAGCAGTTGATCCCCAAGCCCGCAAGGCGCGCTTCGCCGGCGGCTGTCTGCTTGGTTCGATCGATGCAGCCACGCAGCAACACGGTCTCGTTTTTCCCTCGGGAGTAGTCTCGCACACCGGCGCTTCCGGTTTGGTTCTTGGTGGAGGATTCGGCTGGCTGACTCGCTTGCATGGGTTATCTTGCGACAACGTCGAAGGCTTTACGCTGGTGACCGCCGACGGCTCGATTGTGCATGCGAGCGCAAGAGAAAACGCCGACTTGTTTTGGGCCTTGCGAGGAGGCGGTGGCAACTTCGGAGTCGTCACTGAGTTCGAAGTAAAGCTCTACCCCTTAAGGTCGGTGGTCCTGGCTGAAGGATTATGTCTCGAAGACGACATCTCCGGCCTCGTACAGCGCTGGAGAGATTTCATGCCGGAAGCGCCCGACCAGTTGAAATGGAACTTGAATCTTCGTCTCGCTCCCAACACTGAAAACGTACCAGTCGAAGTCCGCGGACGTGCGGTCGCGAGCGAGTCCGTGCTTTGGCTGGGCGATCCCGAGGAGGGCGAACCGTATCTCAATCACATCTTCTCTCTGGGCAATCCGATCGCAGTAAGCAGGAGGGTCGTGCCCTACCTCGCTCTGCAAACCATGGCCGACAACGAATTTCCGCACGGCCGCCGCTATTACACCAAGTCTGGATACTTTAAATCTCTCGACGACACCAGCATCGAGCAAATGGTCCAGGCTTTGGCCACTGTTCCTTCTCCGGCGACGCAGATCGAACTTGCGTATCTGGGCGGAGCCGCGGCGCGAGTTGCTCCTGAGGAAACCGCGTTCGGCGATCGGAGTTCGCCATTCGTCATCAATCTGCTGGCCAACTGGTTAGAACCGTCGGAGGACGCTGAGAACGTCGCGTGGATTCGCAATCTGTTTAATCAGCTTCGTCCGTCAATGGCTCCGGGAGTTTATGTCAATTTCATGAGCGGCGACGAGGACGACCGCGTGCCCGAAGCCTATCGTGAACGATGGGAGCGCCTGGTCGAGGTTAAGTCGCACTACGATCCCAACAACTTCTTTCGGTTGAATCAGAATATTCCGTCGAAGAAATCTCTTATGATGGAAAAAGAGCGCGAAGAATAAAAAAGCCCGGTTCGGGAGGAGATCCACGATTCCGGGCCTTTTCTCAGGTGATGCAGTCGGAATTGTATACAGTCCAACGATTAAAGTCTAGTAGTTTAATAGACAAACATCTTAAGCCTTGCTGGATGCCAATTAAGGCAGAATCCCTAGCAGGCGCAGTGTACTCACCCCGGTCATTGCGGCAACGAACAGCATGACGAGGTACTCGGCAACGTTCTCGACCACACCCGACGCCCGCGTTTTGCGCAGAAACTCAGCCATATTCTCTCCCCCCGATAGCTCTCAAACTTGCTCTCGACTGCTACCAGCTTGCGCTACGGAAGGCGTTTCAACAATGGCTCGTTGGTGGGGATCGTGAAACACCGGTAACCATCTGGACGATGACCCAAGTCACGAATCTTAAGGGCATTCGGCAAACTCGCCGTTGGATCTGTGGCTCCTTACTTATGTAACTGGCAGATAGCGGTTCGAGCTGCAATCATCAACAGCGACGCTTGGGGAGGCGGCCATGCTCAGGACCAAGAAGCTTCTCGCTCTGATCTTCGGTGGTACGTTTTTTCTACTCTTCGGCAACCCGTTTGCCAGCGCACAAGCTACATCTCAAACTGCCCGCCAGGCGCTGCTTGAAATGTTTTTCAGCAAAACGCCTGGGACGTTCCAGAAACATCTCCCGCAAGCGACGCAGGCCGCCCTGCGAAAAGCGGAACCGGCTTCAGGAGCGTCCATGCTCGCCGGGTTCTCCGCTCTCACCAGCCAACTGAGTGCCCGAGGGCAGCAATTGCAGACTTTTGAAGCTGGGCCAACGCTCCTGCTAATCGACGATCCCCTGGCACACAGCAAATTCGAAATCACGGTAGAACGCGATGAACTGCGAGGCGACGAAGACGAAATTGAGCTTGCATTCCACGGTTCGAAAGACGGAGAGACCCAAACCGCGGGTGCGAAATTCCGGCTCACCCTTACCATGAAGCAGGAAGCGGGTAGCTGGCGGCTTAACGAGATTTCGGCTGCGGTCGGCGTCTCGCTGTCTGATCCCGAATTTCTAAAAGCCATGACGAAGAATGTGAGGCCGGCCGTAACCGGCGTAGGCGCCGCGATGCCGAGTTCGTCTGCCCCGCAAGTAATGAATCTATCGGCGGCATCGAGCGCGGCGAATGAAGCCACAGCTGTAGCCGCAGTCCGCACACTCAATGCTGCCGAGATCACCTACGCAGCGAGTTTCCCATGACCGCTCCCGATGAAGCCGGCGAATACGTAGTTGTGTGTACCGTAATTTGCAGTGAAGAGCACGAAGGAATGTTCATGAGGTTTGTAGTGACGCCATAAATTATTGAGGAGAGTGTATGAATCGAATCACGATTTTGAGTATGGTGTGGGTCCTGTCGCTATCGTTTGCGGCGTACGCAGGCGAGGAAGAACCAAAAACCTTTCGGGGTGAGATTTCCGACAGCCAGTGTGCGCTTAATGTTCACTCCCTGACTCAATCGCATCAGGAGATGCTGAAGTCGAAGTCCGGAGACGCGGGAAGCACGCCGGCCTCGTGCTCGCAATTTTGCATTGTGCACATGGGAGGCAAATTCGTGCTGGCATCCAAAGGGCACGTTTACCATCTCGATAACCAGGATTTACCGCGGGGCTTCGTCGGCGAGAAAGTTAGGCTCCGTGGGTTCCTGGATCCAAAGACCGAGACGATTCATGTGGTGGACATCGAGGCCGAGTAGCGTCGGGAGTTGCTACTTCGTCTGCCGGACTTACTAATCGTCCCCTACTGCAATGGCTTGCCAATGCTCAGGCATGATTCAGCCTTGCCGTCGATAGAGAAACGAATCGCCGCAGATTCATCGCTGCAAAAGGCACGCGTCCCAGAAGTCGGATCCGCAGGCACAGCAGTGACGCGATAGC
>Ga0207044_1001_pt1 | contig 147060 bp, 122 predicted proteins | sample Alteio_BWMinCont_68_FD_153300 | JGI IMG/M metagenome (GOLD analysis project Ga0207044, IMG submission 153300) | Enriched cells from forest soil in Barre Woods Harvard Forest LTER site, Petersham, Massachusetts, United States -... | ecosystem: Environmental > Terrestrial > Soil > Temperate forest... | reverse complement strand
GTCGAGGAACCTTGCGTCTGCTCGGCTCTGAAGAGGAAGTGCAGGCCGGGTGCCGGGTGCCCCACGTCTCGCCTTTGGAGACGTGGGGGTTTCACCTTTACTCTGTCACCCCGATACTCTGTCATCCCGAGCGTAGTCGAGGAACCTTGCGTCTGCTCGGCTCTGAAGAGGAAGTGCAGGCCGGGTGCCGGGTGCCCCACGTCTCGCCTTTGGAGACGTGGGGGTTTCACCTTTACTCTGTCACCCCGATACTCTGTCATCCCGAGCGTAGTCGAGGAACCTTGCGTCTGCTCGGCTCTGAAGAGGAAGTGCAGGCCGGGTGCCGGGTGCCCCACGTCTCGCCTTTGGAGACGTGGGGGTTTCACCTTTACTCTGTCACCCCGATACTCTGTCATCCCGAGCGTAGTCGAGGGGCCTTGCGTCTGCTCGGCTCTGAATAAGCAGGCCCAAGTTTCCAAATCACGCAAACGCCTTGACGGGGCAGCCCATGACATACATATAGACGTATTCACGTATAAATACCGGGACAGCACCAAAACTTAAATGACCATGAGAACGTAAGCCAACGCGCAAGCACCACGGCGAAGTGGCCGTGGTGGCGTGAAAAAGCTCTCTAGGCTTGGGACTTGGTTTCTTCGATCATCTCGGGGATGTCACTCTTCAATGGCAAACTCGCCGCAATCTTGAAAACAATCCACTGAAGCATCTTGGGTAATAAACACGCATAGTGCAGACCGAAGCGATGGAACTCCAGCTCGCGAATAAGGGTGCCCTCTGAGACTGGAGCGGAGATGGCGAAGGCTCCCGTGCGGAGTCTGTAGCGGCAAAGGTTTTGGAGTTCTTCAGGGCTGACAGAAGGAACGCGCCTCATGGTGTTCCCCTTGTGGAGAAGCATACCAGAGACGCGTTGTGACAGAAATCCGGGGACAGGGAAGAAATCCGGGGACAGACGAGACGTTCCTTAGTTTCTGTGCGACTGCTGGGGAGCGTTGGTTCCCTGCGGGGCCTGGGTCGGATTCGTGGCTTTGTGACATGGCTGATGGTTGCGACTCTTCTTTCGCCCCGTTGGGGCTTGTCCGTTTGCGGCTTTTTTACCCACGGCTTGCGCCGTGGGCTGTGCTCTGTCGCCACTTCGCGGCTATTCTCTGTCCCCGCTTTGCGGCTATTCTCCGTCGCCGCTTTGCAGCCATTCATGGAAGGTTGGAGCCGCGGAGCGGCGTAAGAATGCAGCCCACGGCGTAAGCCGTGGGTAGGAAGCGACAGCTGACAAGCCCCAGCGGGGCGAAAGAAGTTAGTCCCAAATGTATCTCTCGTCGTATTCCACGTGGTTCTTCTTGAGGAACGCCAAGAACTCCTCCTGAAATGAATGCTTCCTGTGATGTTCTTCCTGTTCGGCGATGTATTTCTTGACCGCTGGGACGCTCGATTCGCTGACACTGAACACTCCGTAGCCGGTTTGCCAAGCAAAGTTCGAACTCCATTTCCCTCGAACCCATTTTGACGAGTTCACCTTGACGATACGGACGATCTCCGCAGCGGACTGGGCCGGCCGAATGCGGACCAGCATATGAACGTGGTCAACTGTGCCGTTGATGATCAGCGCTGTTCCCCGAATTTCACGGATGATGCCTCCGAGGTAGGCAAACAGATCGGGGCGCAATTCCGGCTTGATCAGAGGACGGCGTCCTTGAGTGCTGAAAATTAAGTGCAGCAGAATATAGCCGGAGGTATGAGACAGGCGTCTTTCGCCCCTGCCGGGGCTTCTCCCTTCGCTGTTACCCACCCACGGCTTACGCCGTGGGCTGCATTCTTGCGTCGCTTCGCGGCTTGCGTATCATCGCTGTTGAGAGGGTCGCTAGGCTGTGACCGCCGTCACAATCGTTGCTGTCGATTTCGTTGGGGCAGGCTGTGCGGGGCTTGGGTCGGATTTGTGACTTTGTGGCATGGCTGAAGCCATGCCCTTCCCACGAATCGCCGGCTGGGCTCATCTGTTCTGACGAGCCGGCTTTGCTTTCTCCGGCGTCGGCAACGACTTCTGATTTTCGCGAGCAGGCTCCGCTTCTTCCAGATTGGTTCCGGTCGTTTCGGAAATTAACTCGCCGGAACTTCTGGCTTTTTGAGACATCTCGTCGACAAACTTCCGGGTCAAGAGGTTGGTTCGGCGTTCGGGGCGGGGCGATTTGCGCACATTTTACATTTTGCCTGCTTAGCGCCGCCTCCGTGGGTTACGTTCGGACGTGTACTCAGAAGACTCCGATCGGACAGGGCTCGTTCTCATCAGCTTCTGGGCTTGAACTCCCAAAGCAAAACCGCCCAGACCTCAGGCGGCATTTTTGCTTTTTCGTCTGGTAAGAGCGCCATGATCTACGGCTTCATTTCGAAAATAACGCCGCAGCCCTCGTTCACCGTATTGCAGCCGAGGTTGCCGCCGCGGAACGTCGTGCCATAGAGATTGTTGTCGGAGCCAAGCATGATGTTCCCATAGGCGTATCCGCCGTTGCTGCCGGTAAAGTCGAGCAATGTCTTCTCCTGCCAACCTGACTTCTGTTTTGCCAGCTTGATCACGGCTCCGTAACTACCCGATCCATAGTATGCGGACGCGCCGAAGACATTACCAAACGGATCCAAGGTCACACCCGCGAACACCTGCCCTCCGTCGTTGCCGCCAGTAAAGGCATATAGCGTGGTCTCGCTCCAGGTGCCGTTGGATTTCTTGAGGCGATAAATGACGCCCTGGTTGTCAGCGCCCCCGGCACCAGTGGTGCCATAGATTTCGCCAGACTTAGGAATGGTGACCGAGCCGAACTCCGGCCAGCAGCCATCGTCGCCGCCGGTGAAGTTGTAGATCACGCTTTCCTTCCAGGCCTCCTTCTGGTGCGCGAGTTCAAACACAGCGCCGCAGCCGTCGGCGCCACCGCCCACTGAAGCGCCGTAGAGATTGCCGGCGCTGTCCCAGGTCAGGCCCATCAACGGATCTTGCGCGTCCGTGCCCGCGGCAAAGTTGTAGAGAGTTTTCTTGCTCCACTTGCTACCCGCACGCGAAAGTACAAAGATCGTGCCGAAACCCGCCGTGCCGCCCATCTCGGTTACTCCGTAAAGATGGCCGGCTGCATCGAGCACTAAACCGCTAACTCCAATACCAACCACCCCGTCATTTCCTCCCTGAAAAGTGTGTATGACCTTGAAATCCCACCCGCTTTTTGAAGGGCTGAGCTTGTAGACGGTGCCGTAGCCGACGCCGCCTCCATTGGCGATGCCATAGAGGTTGCCTTCTGTATCGAAAACCAACTGCCCCATCGGGCCGGCTCCGTCGGCGCCGCCGGTAAATCTGTAGAGCACAATTTCCTTCCAGCCGCTCTTCGTTTGCTTGAGTTCGTAGACCAGTCCGGCGAAACTAGAGCTGCCGCCTTGCTCGGTCGTGCCATAAAGATTGTGGTCCTTGTCAGAGATCACGCCAGCGTACGGATAAGCGCCATCCGCACAGTTTGCTTGGGAGCAGAAGGCGTATAGCACCTTATCGGTGCCTGCCCACGCACCCGCGGTGAAGAGCAGAATGAGCGCCACACAGAACGCGGTGATTTTCATCAGATTCTCCTTATCAGAATGGCGCTCAGGGCTTGCGCCTCCACTTCGCCACGCAATCGCTTCACAGAGCTCTCCTCTGCGGGAGAAATCCTAGCATGTTTTAGGAAGCAACGGCGGCGGGGTGGGAGATCGCGTGGGTAATTCGGTGGACGGGTCTCCGAGTCTTCCGCCTTGCGAGACATGGGCGGGCACGCGCGAAGTCGCAGATCGGCGGAGGCCTTTTGCCGATCTTACCCCCTGGTGGGCAAAAGCGTTTTGCCCTTAGTCCGCGGCTATGCCTGCGCCTACTGGGGCTTCGCGGCGGCGGGTGGAGCGGTTGGGAGGCAGGCCGGCATCGCGAATCTTGTATAACAGCGCGCGATAGCTGATGGACAGGGTTCGTGCCGCCTGTTTGCGGTTCCAGTGATGGGCCTGCAGAACTTTCAAGATGATCTTGCGTTCCAGTTCGCGAGTGGCCTTCCGGGTCAGGGCTTTTAGCGAGATGGGGCCGTCGAGATTGATGTCGGGATTGAAGAATTCCTGCTCGTCGCGCGTGACCAGGTCGTTGCTGATCACGTCTTCGCTGCCGAGGATCACATAGCGCTTGATCAGATTTTCCAGCTCGCGGATGTTTCCCGGCCAATGATATTTCTGCAGCGTGCCCATCAGTTCGGATGAAAGCATCCGTGCCCGGCAATTGTATTTGCGATTGTAATACTCGAGGAAATACTGGACCAGAGCGTCGATATCGCCGCGGCGCTCGCGGAGCGGCGGCATCCGCAAATTGACCACGTTGATGCGGTAGTAAAGATCCTGACGGAAGGTGCCGTTCTCGATTTCAACATCCAGCTGGCGGTTGGTGGCGCACACGATGCGGACTTCGACTTTCTTGTCTTCCTGCGCGCCGATGCGACAGAATTGTCCGTCCTGCAAAAGCTGCAGAAGCTTCGACTGCAAAGCCAGATCAAGTTCCGAAATCTCGTCGAGAAAAAGAGTCCCCCGGTGAGCCATTTCAACCCTCCCCGGCTTCATCCCATACGCCCCTGTGAAGGCGCCCTTTTCGTAGCCGAAGAGCTCGCTTTCGAGGAGGGTACCGGGGATCGCGGGACAGTTGACCTTAACGAAGGGTCCACTCTTCCAGGGCGAAAGACCGTGGATCATGCGGGCAACGATGTCCTTGCCGGTGCCGCTCTCGCCGTTGATCAAAACCGGAACGTTCGCGGAGGCAACTTTGTCCATGCGGGAGCGCAGGGACTGCATGGCTTCGGATTTGCCGAACACGATGGAATCTGGGGGGAACTCGCCTAAGGGATGGACTAGAGAACTGACAGAACTTGTCGTAGGAATAGGCATCTTTTTGCGTGCGGCTCCTCTACCCAGCCTCTATTGTGCACCCTGACAGCCAAATCGGGGAACGCCCTAGTAACCACTCTCACTGTTACTTTGCATACTATTTTTCAATAACTTACATAATATTGTGAGGGCTGGCGTGGAGCGCAAAAGACCGTGGAAGTAGGGCTCATAGGAGTATTTTTGGGTAGGAAAAACTTTTCACACAGGGGAAGTAACTTTCCTTCTGGTGACTGGCTTGTCGGACCTGGCCCCGACCAGCGGATGGGAAAACTTGAGGCCGAGCAAATGGTAGCCATCCACGTGGGTTACGCGGACGGTGCGGGCGCGCAAGATACGCGAAGCCTTGGGAAAGGAATTTCCGGAAACCAAGGGCGCGCTGGGAATCTCGAGCAAAACCTGCGCCGAGAGCGGCAAGGAGCGGCGGACGGCAACCAGCGCTCCGCCGGCGGAGATGTTCAAGGCTGTGGCGAATTCCAACAACTCCTTGCCATCCTCGTCGCGGCTGCGGACAAAGATAGGAATCGCCAAGGGCAGGCGGGGCCACTTACGGTCTTGGATTTCGGGGCTTCTTCGCTTCAACCGTATCCCTCAAACGTGGACTTAACCCATTCGTTACCGCACCTTGGGGGCCAAACCGAATCTCGAATCTGGACACTGCAGAGGACAGAACCGCCTGAAGGCAGAGCTTCTTTTGAAAACGGGCCGATAAAAGCTGGAGTTAGCTGTGGTGGCTTTTGCCCTATATTCGCTGTTTTGCTGACCTTGTCCGAAGTCTCGGAGCACTTCGGACTGCAAGCTTTTTCCCTTCCGTGACTACTTCCTTGCGTTTTGCCGTTGACAGGGCGAAGGCCATGTCTTAGCATCGCGGAAGTTAGCATTCACCTCAGCGAGTTGAGTGCCATCCTCCCTCGCCGTATAAACCAACTGAGCTTTAATAATGGCTGCGACGCCTGAAAAGACGTGTCTGCCCCAAGCAAAAGAGTCTAAAGCAGACTACTCCGAGCTATGTCCGACGAAAGAGCAAGGCGACGCTGCCTGCCCCAATCCGGATTGTAGCCAAGACTTGCTCCAGCAATTCAATCAGTTACAGGAACGCTTTCAGCGCACCACAAATGCGCTGGCTTCGGCAGCGCATGACCTAAAGACCCCACTGGCTATTTTGAATGGTTACGTCGAACTCCTGCAGAGCGAAAAGCTGGGGGTATTGAACGAACGCCAGCGCGAGATTCTGGGCGACATGCGCACCAGCGGTCAGCGTCTGCAGCAATTCATTCAGGACTTTCTCAGCTTCAGCGTCCTGGAAATCGGCGAACTGAAGATGCATTTCGAGCCCGCCGACCTCAACTCATGTCTTTCCGAAGTTTGCCGGCTGTGGTCGCATTCCTTTCAGGAAAAAGGGCTGGCGCTGTATTTCCTGGCCAATGAAAAACTGACCGAGTTTGCTTTTGACGTGCCGAAGATGCAGCGCGTGGTTTCGAACTTGCTGGAGAATGCGTCGAAGTTCACGCCCGCCGGAGGCACAGTCTGGCTGCATGCCGAGCCCTACATGTGGGAGCGCCGAAGTGCCAGCAATCCTGACAATCTGACGGAACGGCGGCATCGCGCAATCACGCAACCCAATTCCGTGAAGATCAGCGTGTCCGATACTGGGCCGGGCATTCCCGCGGAATACCATATTGAAGTGTTCGACGATTTCTTTCGACTGCCACAAAGCGAAAGTCAGGCCGGCATGGGCTTGGGCCTGGCGATCGCACGTCGCCTGGTCGGCGGCATGGGTGGCAAGATCTGGGTGGAGAGCGACCCTGGCGCGGGATGCAAGTTCTCTTTCATTCTTCCGCTTCTGCCTCCCGCGACCGCCAACAACCAACTAGTGAACCCTGGGAAAACTAAATGAAAGCTGCGGCAAACAACATTCTGCTGGTTGACGATGAACCCGGAATGCTGCGCTACATCAAGACTCTGCTCGAAGTGGACGACTACAAAGTCGAGACTGCAAGCACCGGCGAAGAAGCGTTGGAGCGCGTCCAGAAGGGTTTGCGCCCCGACCTGGTACTGCTGGACCTGCTCATGCCCGGGATCGACGGCCTCGCGACTCTGGAGCAACTGCGTAAGCTTCAGCCCGGGGTCAAGGTTGTGATGCTCTCTTGCGTCAGCGATACTCGCAAAGTTGTGCAGGCCATCCGCCTGGGCGCGCACGATTACCTGACCAAGCCGTTTCAGAAAAGCGAGCTGGACACGGTCATCGACCAGTGTCTGGGCACGAACCAGCAAAATTATCCGGGCGAAGTGGAAGAAGTCGGCGACGAGGTATTTTTTGTTGCCGCGAGTCCGGTGATGCGCAAGCTTCGTTCGCAGGCTGCGCTGGTGGCGAACGTTGATATCCCGGTGCTGATGTTGGGCGAAAGCGGTACGGGGAAAGAAGTGATGGCGCGGCTTATTCACAAGCTCTCGCCACGCGCGCATCGAACATTCCTTAAGGTAAATTGCGCCGCAGTTCCCGCGGATTTGCTGGAGAGTGAACTGTTTGGCTACGAAGCGGGAGCCTTCACTGGCGCGAATCACGCGAAACCTGGCAAGTTCGAACTGTGCAATAAGGGTACGATTCTGCTCGATGAAATCGGAGAGATGCCGCCCATCCTTCAGGCGAAGCTGCTGCACGTACTGCAAGACCAGCAATTTTCGCGTCTGGGCAGCCGCTCGATGATTAAAGTGGATGTGCGAATTCTGGCGGCCACCAATATCAACATCCCCGAAGCGCTGGCCAACAAGCGCCTGCGTGAGGATCTTTATTACCGGCTCAACGCCTTCACCTTGTCGGTTCCTCCGCTGCGCGAGCGGAAGGAAGAAATTCCAATTCTGCTCAAGCATTTCATGTCCAACATGTCAGAACGGTATGCGCGGCCTCCGTTGCCGCTTTCGACCGAGTTGCTGCAGGCATGTCAGGATTATTCCTGGCCGGGCAATCTGCGCGAGCTTAATAATTTCGTGAAGCGCTATCTGGTTCTTGGAGACGAGAAGCTGGCGATTCAGGAACTGAGTCCAAAGAGCGATAGCAATGGCGCACAATTCGATGCGGCCGCGCACGGCCCCGGCGATGCAGGCGGAGGGTTGAAGTCTCTGTCGCGCACTGCCAAGGACGGAGCCGAAGCCGAAGCCATCAGCAAGGCCCTCGACGAAACCAACTGGAACCGCAAGCAGGCAGCAGTGCTGCTGAAGATCAGCTACAAGGCGCTGTTGTATAAGATCCGGCAGTACGGGATTGCTCAGTCGAAGAGCCACAAACTTTCCGCGGGAGCGTAGAGGGTTTCAGAGCCGTTAACAAGGCCTTGGTTTGTCCGCAACGCGAGAAAGCGGGGAGCGATTTCTTGCCGCCGAACGTGCCAAGCGGATCCCTCTCTTCCAAGCCTCTTCCACTCGACAGATCGCGAATCTCAGGGAGTGATTTGAGCGCCATGGCCTGATTTCGTTATTTGTGTTGGCTTCGCGCCACTGGCAGGGCATAATTCCAAGCGGATGAGCAGATACATGGCAGCGCTGACGTTCGCGGTTGTGTGCCTCGCAGCCGCTGGGGCTGCCGCGCAGAACACGGGACCTAGCGCCCAGCCGAGCTGGATCGTCAGTCTTAAGAAATATGGTTATCGCGGTCCGCACGGCGGTTTGGTCAATGATCCCGGGTCATTAGGCAACATCGCATTTTCCAAGAGCACCGTCGCTGTCATTTTTGACGAGAAGTCGGAGGAAGTTCAACGTACTGCAGCCGACAAGAAAGTCTGGTACGGGTGGCGGCTTTCGATTGTTTTTCTAAATGCTGCGACAGGAGCTGTGGCCGGTAAACGATCATGGATCGGGGATCTCGATTGGCATCGGCGGCTTATTCCAACCGCTGATGGAAATTTCGTTTTCCTGCTGACGAAATTCCCAGAGCCAATTGAAATGCCGCCCAGCAACGGTGCCCGGTCGAAGATGCAAGAACCCCATCCCGCCACGCTGTATCTACTTTCATCGACTGGCGAAGAACTGAAGCGCTTGGACCTTTCGACCAACGGTAAGGGGTGGCAGATATTGGCCTCGCCATCGGGAAAATCCGTGCTGTTGATGGACGGATACAACGGGTCGATCCAATTTCGGCTGCTGGATTCCGACACGCTGGAGCAGCGTGCCGTGTGGAGCATAGCGGATGCTGGAGGCCTACGACCTTCAACAATTTCGGATGAATACTTGTTGCTTAATGCTGGCAAGGAATCCCTGATTGAAAAGTTCACTAGCGAATCGAGAAAAGTGTCCCTCCCACTTGGTAATGCACAGTTTCTATCAAGTGATTTGATCCTGACAGTAACGCCGCCGACCCTGAATCCCTCAGGCAGCGCGACGATATCGAGCCTGAAGGGCGAGGAAGTTGCTTCGATAGACCTTGGTATTCATGATCGAATGGAAGGCGCTATAGCACCGATTGTGGCGGCTGACGGCCAACGTTTCGGTACAATCATTGACCAAATTACGGTCGGCCGTTTCCTTCGAAAATACCAACGCACAGCGTACGTTTGGGAGAGGCCGCGAAACGGTGTTGTGCTGAAGACAAAGATTCCATATTCCGAGAAACCTGAGGCCGCAATTTCCGCTGACGGTTCTGCATTGGCTGTGTTGAACGCGCGAAAGATTGCGCTGTACCGCTTGCCCGCTCCGGCGGCCCCTTCTCAGTAAGAATGTTTGTCCAGTTCAGCCCTAGGTGGCGAAAAATCACGATTTCACTCATTGACTCAGTTCTGAGGAAGTCGGCGAACGTCGTTTCGCTTCTCGGAATGACGACGGATTAAATTATCAATGCACGAGCAGCCGGGGAAGATTCCAGTGGCGCCAGACGCTGACTACTCGCAATGTAAAACAAACTACGGCACCGAGGATGGTCATGAGCCTGGGATTGGCTTTGAGGCGGATGCCAATTACCAACACGGCCGCTCCCGCTAGCGCGGCCGTGGCGTAGACATCGGCGCGAAGAACGGTGGGGATGCGGGCGAGCAGAATGTCACGAATGGTGCCACCGCCAACGCCGGTCACTCCTCCCATCAAAACTGCGATGAACGGATGAATGCCGAAGTCGAGCGCTTTGGCTGCGCCGGCAACGGCGAATAATGCCAATCCGGCGGCATCGAAAATGATGATCACCCAGGGAGAAACCTGGCTGACGAACTGGTAGAAGCAGAATACAACCGCGCCACCAAGAAATGCTGCGGCGGGATATCGCCAATCGCGAATGCAATTCGGAGGGACCGCGCCGATCAGAACATCGCGAATGATTCCGCCGCCGAGCGCGGTGGCAAACGCGACCACCATCAGGCCAAGCAAATCCAGGTTGGCTTCGATGCCTGCGGTCGCGCCCTCAACCGCGAAGATGAAGGTGCCCAGCAGATCGACAACAAGAAGCATTCTGGCAGAGTCGTACTTGATAGAGCCTCGCGGTTTAAGGTTACTTCTGCTGTTTCAGTTTCTTCAGCATATCGATGCCGTTTTGATTATCGGGTTTCAGAGTAATCGACATTTCGTAATTCTGGATAGCGAGATCGTTTTGTTTCGCGTCCATGTAGGCTTCGCCGAGGCTGTCGTAAGCGTTCCAGTACTTGGGGTATTCCTGCACTTCAAGTTTGAAAACCTGGATCGCGTCCTCGACCTTGCCCGTAAATAGAATTCCATACGCCAACTGGATCAGAGTGTTTTCATCCAGATCTTTTGGAGAAGAGCTTTTCAGGTCCGCATACTTTTGCATGGCAATCTGCGCGCCTCGGGCGCTCGCGATCAAGCCTAGAAGATCGACTGGGTTTGGCTGGCTCGTGTAATTCCAGCCATATTCCTTGGCCACGCTTTGCACCAGGAATTGAGCTAAGGCGTGTCCATTGTCGGAGTTTGCCATCACCGCGACACCCTTGCCGGAGTCGGCAAACATGATGAGGTCGGCCTGGAAGCCATCGTCATCGCCGTCGTGACCGAACTCTTCGGGATTATTGCCTTCGCCCAGGAAAAATGCCAGACCGACATGGTCGATCTGCGGCGTCAACATTTGGCGCGTCATGGCCTGCGACAGTACATGGTTCGCTTTACCCTGCTTGGATAGAGCGATTTCAATGCCGAACTTTCCCAGGTCGGTGGGCGTGGTCCAAAGGCCGGCTGCGGCCATTTCGGGGTAGATGTGCCACTTGCCGGGAACTACTTTTCCATCCCCGAGAGTTCCAGAGGCTGCGAACTTTGCTCGGTCCGGCGGAAGCGGCTGTTCGAAACTGCTGTCGGTCATGCCGATCTTGTCCAGCACAGTCTCGCGCATGAACTGGGGAAACTGTTTGCCAGTCACGTCCATCATGAGTTGCTGCTCGATGGTGACGCCACCACCGGAATAACGGAACATGGTACCGGGGACAACATCCACGCGGATCGGGGCAGTGTTAGCGGGCTTTTCACCGTTGAAGATCTGTACCAGCGTGGGTATGGGTTCGCCCACCGCGTAGCCGGGAAAGCCGTGCACGGTCAGTCCCGCGCTGTGGCTCTGGAGGCGGCGCAGAGTGACCTTCTGATCTTTAGTGAATTCGTTCTCCGGAACTTTCCAGGTGACCAGTTTCTGGTTGACGTCTTCATCGAGCGAGAGCTTGCCATGTTCCACCAGCCAAAGTGCGCCGGTCGCCGCAACGGTCTTGCTGATTGATCCCGCTTGAAACAAAGTGCGCGCAGTAGCTGGCGTCGCGCCGCCTGCGTCGGTGATTCCGTAGGCCTTCGCCCATGCGATTTTGAAATTGTCGATTACCGCGATGCTGACTGCAGGCACTTTGTAGAGCTCCATCAATTTTTGCAGATTGAGCTGCAGTGGCGGTTGATTCGCGCCGAGTGGAATGGGAGTGATTCCGTTTTCAACGCGTTGGACTTGGGCGGAGACCTGGGTATCGTCGGAATTCGATTGTGGCGCGGAAGCTGCAGAACTGGCCGCCACGAGAACGGCAATGATTATCAAACGAGACGCGGTAGTCAGGAGAAAAGCGCGCAGAATTCTGGAATGCGGCTGCATAAGACCTCACTTAAAGGCGAAGAGACGGGAATGAAAGACGAAGTATAGACGCCCACCTTAGAAGTAGGTTAGCTGGCGAGACGGGGACAACCGTCTATTGAACAACCAGAGTGACCACTGTGCTTCGCGTAGCGCTGCCTGAGACCGCGTTGATGGTCACTGGATAAGTTCCGGCCGGAGTGCCGGTCGTAGTGGTTACCGGTGCAGTAGAGCCACAACCGGGCAGGAATAAAATTAGCGCGAAGAGGCCCGCGAGGAGGAGACCCATCAGCACGCGCCAGCGGCGAGAGGTTTTGCCGCCCAGTCCCACGCCAAGCAAGGCCAGACCCGAAACCGGCAGCCAAGTAGCGTAAAACGGAATCCCTGGGCCGTTTTCATGTCGCAGGTCGGTGGTAGTGGTTACGCGAGTTGTAGTGTTGATGATCAACTGGGAACTCTGGGCGCCGGTATCGAGGTTCGGAATGGGGTTGTTGTTGCCGGGCACGCAAGTCGTGGCCGTGGGCAGACCGCTGCCGCAGGAAATCGACACGCTGTCGGGGAATCCGCTGTTCGAGCTTGGGGTTATGGTGGCGGTGAAGATGGCAGGCACGCCCGCCACAACCGTAGCTGTTGCCGGTCCCACTTTGAGGCTGAAATCGTTTACCGTGACGCTCGCACTGGCTGATGCCTTCTGCGCCTGCCCGACGAATGCGGAACCGCTGTTGCCCAAACTCACGGTGCCACCTGCCAAAGTCGGGGCAACGGGGGTCAAAATTACGGTAACGGTCGCGGTGGCAGCGGCATTCAGGGTACCGATATTGCACAACACGGTTTGGTTCGTCGGGGCACCGCAAGTGCCCGGGCTCGCCGTCGCCGAGACAAAACTGGCGCCTGCCGCTGGTAAGTAGTCGACGAAAGTGACTCCGTTAGTAAACTCGCCGGCGTTGGTTATGGTGTAGGCAAAGCTGACCTGGTTGCCGATACCAACGACTAATGGAGTCGCGGTGGGCGGCAGCATGGTCAGATTCAGGACAGGCGCAAACTTGCTCACGAACGCGTCACTCGGTCCGCTCAAAGCGCCGTCGAAGGGATTGACCAGTGGGAAGCCGCTGGCCGAGGCTGTTTCTCCCGCAAGATAGCTGGCACCTTGCAGATCCAGCGCGACACTGGTCCCGAAGTCGGCGCCTATGCCTCCGAAGTAGCTGGTGGAACTGGTCGCGGCGCAGGTGGGAGTTACGATTGGACTGCAGGTCGCGTCGGTGTCAATGTTGGCAAAGAACGCGTCGCTCGTGCCCCCGCCGTATTGCGACTGCACGGTACTCTGTATAACTACAATGGGAAAATTCGGGGAATTCGTCCAGCCGATAACGCGGGCTCCGCCGCTGTTGTCGACCGTAACCCAGGTCGCGACGTCCGTTCCCGCGCCGCCAAGATAGGTAAAGTAGGTCAGCGGAACATCGAATGTGACACAGCCCGTGCCGGTGCACGGGATTCCGATTTTAGCCAGGAACGCATCTGTCCCACCACCGTTCGCGGACTGCAAGGCTGTGGTACCGGTAGTGCCTGCGTTGAAGTCCGTGGAAGTGGTCCAGCCGGTAACATAAGCGTCCGGGCTCGAATCCACCGCGACGCCGAAGCCCACATCGTCGCCAGAGCCGCCGAGATAGGTCGAATACAAAAGTTGGCCGCCAGTCACACCCGACGGATTGATCTTGGCCACGAAAGCGTCAAACCCGCCTTCGTTCAGCCCTTGATAGGCGTTGAGCAATGGCATGTCGGTGAAATTCGTGCCGCCTGTAATGTAGGCGTTCGAGTTGATATCTACGGCCACGCCGCCACCCAGGACTGAGCCATTGCTCGGACTGCTCCCGCCGAAGTAAGTGGAATAGAGCACGCTACCTGCTCCGCTGGTATTCGGATCAACCTTGGTGAAGAAGAATTGATTCGCAGCGCGGGGGGTGGTTTGGTAGGACCCGAGAGTGGAGGGAAATCCTGTCCCTACCTCTGTAGAGGTAGTAGTACCGGTCACGTACGCGTTGCTGCCAGTTTGGTCCACCGCCAATCCCGAAGCGATGTCGGTACCGCTGCCAGAAAGATAGGTCGAATACAACAGGAATTTCCCCGTGGGATCAAGCTTACTCACAAAAACATGCTTGCCGCTGGTGATCGGAGTGGTTTGAAATGCGGCATTGGTGGTTCCCTTAGTGGTGGGAAAGTTGCTGGAACTCGTTGTTCCCGCCACTAAAATGTCAAACCCGGAGTCAACCGCGACCCCGCCGGTGTAGTCGGCTCCGTCTCCGCCGAGGTATGTGGAAAACAGCAGCGCGCCGGTGGGACTAAACTTGGCGATGAACACGTTGGCAGTCGCGCCCGGCGCCAGATCGGGCTGGTATTCGCCGGTGGTCGCCGGAAAATTCGTTGATGTGGTGGATCCGGCTACGTAGGTGTTGGAAGCGGCGTCCACCGCAATCCCAGGACAACCCGGCGGCGGGGAGGCCATTCCCGCGACCGTGATTGGGGCGATGATGGAACAGGCTTCATTGCCGCTCCCACCCAGATATGTCGAGTAAACCAGCACGGGATCGATAATCAAGGTCTGGCTACGATCGTACGCACCTATTTTGAAGCCGACTTCGTTCTTTCGCGAACCACGCAGCTCGAAGCGACCCGCTATCGCACGCTGCTCTGTTCCGACCTTCTGGTATACGCGCGGGGCCTGCAAGCGCAAGTCACTTCCACCGGCCGCCAGAACGAGGTCGCCATGCGAGTCGATTGTCGGACTCTCATTACCCTGAAACCTGAGGGCCACTTGCGTCGGGTCGCTTCCAGGGGCTACCTCGAAGTCATACTCCAACCGCCCCTGGTTGCCGTAATAGATCAAGTCAATGCCGGGGTAAACGTTGCGGTAGCGCACGCGCGCAAACTGAGGAATGTCACGATGCCACTTTTCTGGATCGTTGCCAATGAGGTAATTGCTTTTCCCGGGCAGTTGAATCTCGCCAGTGGGCTCGGATGGCGAGGTGGTTCCAACCAGCTTCATGCTGAGCGCGGATGTTGGAGCAGTTGGATGATGAGGGTCGGCGGCTAAACGCTGAAGGGCGAGAACAGCTTCCTGCGCCGTGAGGTAGAGGCCGTAACCGCTGCCTCGCGCCTGAAATTTCACCCGAGCATTGGTCTGTCCCTGGTTAGGTTCAAATATCAGCGGAAGCCGGCTATAGTTGGCTAGAACTTGTGGCACGCCTTTTGCGGACGGGACACGCGAGGGAAGAGTCGCATGGGCGAGGGAAAATGCTTGAGGATTGGCAGCTTTGTCAGCCCGGAGCTTCACTGCCCGCGAACCGATGGTCAGAGCGACGGCTGCGAGCAGCATCAACAGAACGATGGCCACAAGGATGCGACTTCGCGAACAAGTCTTTCCCGACCGACGGCGATTCAATCTCACTGCACTCCTCCGATGTCTTTTCCCGATTTCAGGGAGAGGAAGAAGAAACGGCGCACCAACAGCACCCCGAGTCGCAACAGCGAAGCGGCTTGCGTACTTGTCCCCAAAAATTAAGAGCAAAAGATAAGTAACTACTTAAACATCTGACGGATAGACTGTCAAGATGCGCAACCGCATTCTTCGCCTTAAGACTCGTCAGATGCGGGGCGACCTGACCGGAGATGCCGTCCGCAGGCAGAAAAGTGCGCAGCCCAGAAATTGGGGAAGCGCCTGTGCGGTCGCAAAGGCGCAGATATTCTGCAAATTGTTTTATGCTGGAATTCGATCGTCAGCTACATCCATCGCCTGAAAGCGTTTATTCTTTTGCCGGTGCATTCTTCGGATTGCACCATTTCTGGGGCAGTACAATTGCTCTTCCGACCGGGAACAACCCTCCCCGCCCTCTCCGATTTTGCGGTTCCTGATCGCGATATGTGCAGTAACGGAGTCAGTTCCTTCAAGCCTTTTGATGTTGCAAACTCCTGACTATTAAGTATCTTTGGCCTTAGTGCGTGGTTTGGGTGCATGGTTCCGTAGTTATGTCTAGGCCGTGCGTACAAGGACCAGGAATGCTCGAACAACAAGAAAGCGGGACTGTTGAATTATCGCCGGAGCGGCGGGCCATGCGACGATTCGATATGCGCCTGCCTGCAATCGTCAAGGTGGAAGACCCCACGGTGGACGAGCTGTTGACCGAGACCCAGAATGTGAGCGCTCGCGGAGTTTTTCTCTACCTCGATCGGCCGCTTGCGGAAGGATCCCGCATGCATGTGACTCTAACTCTTCCGCCGCACATTACCCTAACCGACCCAGTACGGGTCCGCTTCACCGCCCGCGTAGTCCGAACTGAGGCGCCTCTGCCAGCATCCCGGGTCGGCATCGCTGCTGTAATTGAGGAATATGAATTCCTCCGCTCGGCCAGTACCGGCAGTTGAGAATTTCGATATATCAGGGGATGGGGAAGCTTGGCGGGCAAAATCAAATTCCGGGGCTACTTATCCTCAATGCGGCCCTTGAATTCTGCGATCTCATTCCTCAGCCGTGTATAGCGGCGCAACAGCGTGGCCAGATAGGTGATGTGGATGGTCCAGGTCGCGATATAGGCTGCGTAAAGGTAACTCATCGGCGCTCCGGTCGGTCAGGTTTTCATTTACGAACTTCGGGCTTTCGAACTTCGTGGCTCGAGCAATGCTTCGAGGGCCAGGGTTTCATCAAAGTCGCGCCTAAGCACTTCCAGCCGATAGCGAGACCAGCAGACCAGCGCGCCGAAGCAAGAGAAAGCAAGCCAATTGATCAGCAGCGCGTGCCACATGCGGGGATCGAGCGAACCGCCTCCGCCGATCACAGGCTGCGGATGTTGAGTGCGGAAAAACCAGATCGAAAAATAAACCAGCGGAACATCGAGAGCGCCAAACACGGCGAGCACCGCGGCCAGCAAAGGAGTCTGCCCACTACTGGAAAATCTGCGTAGCACGATATAGCTGACATAAATCAGCCACAGCACCAGGGTGAGGGTCAGGCGCAAATCCCAAGTCCACCATATTCCCCACACCGGGCGGGCCCAGATCGGTCCAGTGACAAGGTTCACCGTGCAGAATACGACGCCGACTTCGGCCGTGACCAGGGCGAGCATGTCCGCCTTAGCGTTGCGCCGGATGAGATACACAATGGAGGCCACGAAATTGATGGCGAAGAGAATGAAAGCCGTCCACGCCGAGGGTACGTGGTAATAGAAGATGCGCTGTACATCGCCCATGGTCTGCTCCGTCGGAGCGACGACCAGCGCTTGATACATGGCGTAGCTGAGCAGAACGCCGGTCAGAACCGCGAGAATGGGGAAAGCGCGCTTCATTCCGCCTGCAGCACTAATCCGAACAAAAAGAGGCTAGCGATAGTAAACACCACATCGTAGGCCGCAAGCAACACGATCCAGAACCTGGCAGAGAATTCTCCGGTGAGGATCGCGCCGGTGGCTTCAACCATGGCGAGCAGCGCCGGAATGGAAATAGGAAACAACAACAGTGGAAGCATGATTTCGCGACTGCGCGTGCGCAAAGACATGGCCGCAAAAAACGTCCCATTCACCACCAGCGCCCACGTTCCCAGCGCCGCGACGATGGGCAATTGGTACGCGGGCCCAAGCGCGCGCAGGTTGTAAAACACGATGAAAAGCGGCGTCATTAGCGCCTGCAGCACGGTGACGAAGATGAAGTTTCCGATGACCTTCGCCAGGAACAGCGCGTTTGGCGGAGCAGGTGAAACTCGATAAGCGTCCAGCACCTGATTCCGCATTTCGCGTGCCCAGGTCTGGTTCAGGGCGACCACCGCGGCGAACAGGAATGCCACCCAAACCAATCCGCCAGCAATACGCCGCGATTCTTCTGCGGTCGGGTCGAAAGAAAAACTGAAGATGACCACCACCAGCAAAGAGAAAAACAGCATGGAGTTGATGGCGTCTTTCGACCGCCATTCCAGGCGAAGGTCCTTGGCTAAAGTGGCGCGCGTGAGACCGGCGACGCTGCTCATTTGGTCTCCGTCGTCGCTGCGAGATCCGAAGTGCGGCTGACGATTTGTCCGGCTTCCATCCAGACAAACTCATCGGCGGCGCCTTCGAGCAGAGCGGCTTGGTGCGTGACCACAAAGATGGTCTTGCCAGCATCGCGTAGGCCAGTCAGCAAGGTCACCATCTCGCGCGCCGAACGAAGGTCCACGTTGGAGAATGGCTCGTCGAGAAGCAAGATTTTGGGATCGTTGAGCAGGGCTCGCGCCAGCGACATCCGCTGCCGCATGCCTTGCGAATATTGCCCTACGGGCCTGGTCAAGGATGGATCGAGCTTTACGGCGCGGATCACATCGGCACAGCGGTCTTCATCGTTTTGACCCCTATCGCTTATTTCGTACAGGCGCGCGAAGTAGCGCAGGTTCTCCATGCCGCTCATTTCGTCGTAAAGCAGAGAAGGATGGGCCATGTATCCAAGTTGGCCACAGACAGAACGTAGATCGGTTGTTCCCAGCATTGAAATGCTTCCGCGTGTGAGTGGCGTCAATCCGGCCAGGGCACGCAAGAGAGTCGTCTTCCCTGCCCCGTTGTCGCCAAGAATGGCGTAGAGACGGCCTGCGGCGAACTCCGTGCTGACGCCACGCAACGCGGCGAAGCGTCCGAATTGTTTGACGAGATCGGTAACGATGACAGCGGCAGACATCGGAACCGAAGATAAATGAAGCGCCCCGTGAAGTCGAGAGCGACATCGCCTAGGGGCGGACCTACGTGTTTATTGCGGATTTGTGGAACGTCACCGCACTTTCACCCCATATTTCTGCGTAAACGGCGGGGCAATACCGTTCAAGCGCAGGTACTCGACGAGCTGTCCATAGTGGTCGGTGATGTGCCAGACGGCCACAACGGAGATACCGAGTTTAGTGCTCGGCCCGGCATAACGGCCCTCGACCCGATCAAGCGCGTTTGTCGCCGTCAGCGTGGCAAGGACACCGTTGCCATAATCGAAGGAGTCCTTGAGATATTTAATCAGCTCGGCTTTGGTCTTCGCCGGGTCGTGGCCGCCTTTTTCGCAGTCATCCGGCGGTTTCTTGCCCTCAAATTCGTTGAAGAAGGCGAACTGAGCGCAGGCGACGTGTTTCACTTGTTCACCAAAGCTGCGGGCATCGTCGAACTTTCCGGCCGTGGGGATGTAAGAATACTTCTCCTCCGGCATAGCTTCGGCGAGGGCGAGAAAGTTCCCTTCTGTGAACTGAAGCGTGCCGCTAACGCTTTCTGCGATCGACTTAGGAATGTCGTCTGACTTGGCGGCTAGCTTGGCTGCGGAGTTCTGTTGGCTGTCCGAATTTGCGACACCGGCGAGAGTGATACTGCAAACTATAAGAAGGGCGGTGAAACTGAGAAATCTCATTTAGTTTCCTCCGGATTTGCAGAGGATACTGAAGCAGCAACCGAAAGTCGAATGCACCCGGTAAGACGGTGTTTTTGAGTTGACTCTAGTTCGACATTGCGCCGGAGCCGCCCGTCTCGACTTGGGTCATACTCTTCGCGGGTGCATTGGTAGACCCACCGCTGGCGGGCGCTCCTGGCTGTTGCGGTGCATATTTCGAAGCGCACTTGGCTTGCAGTTGCTTGGCATGGAAGACGCCGTCAGCCCCGAAATTGCCATCGGCTAAGGCCTGCGAATTGTCTTTGAAAGTATCCGGCGGTGGTTCGGTGCCGCTGTAGGAAACCTGAAGAGCTTGATCGTTCTCGATCAAGACGAACTCGACTTTGGTTCCATTCCGCTTAATGGAACCGGGCTGAACATTTCCCGCAACCCGCAGGCGCTTGGTGTGGGCCGAGTCTCCCATACCGCGCAATTCCTTGATGGTGACGTAGTAGCTCTTGCTCTCCTGGACACCGGTATAAGCCAAGTATCCAAGCGCGAGCAGGATGACTACCGTGGCTCCGCCGAATTTAAGGTATCTGCTGTTTTGGCTGGACATAGGAGCACCCCACAGCTATATAAAACTGTATTCCTCGGCTCGGGCACGGGTCAAGCACAGGAACGCGGGGCAGAAGCAGCTGGACTTAAAGCAAACAAGATTGCAAAACCAGTCCTCAGTTGCCTGTTCCCGGTTCTCAGTGGGAACGAAAAAGCCTTCAGGCATTACAATTCCTATATTGCTGATTCTTTTTCGAGCAATTCCCTATGATCCATGCATGGCATGACGTAACGCCCGGAGAGCATCTGCCGGACGAGTTCAACACGGTGATCGAAATCCCCTTTGGCTCGAGCGTGAAGTACGAATTGGACAAAGCCAGCGGGCTCATCAAACTTGATCGCGTGCTCTACTCCGCAGTTTATTACCCGGCGAACTACGGCTTCATTCCCCAGACTTTGGCCGAGGACGACGATCCGCTCGATGTTCTGGTTCTGTGCCAGGAAAGCGTAGTCCCGTTGACTATTATTCATGCGCGAGCCATCGGTCTGATGACCATGATTGACTCAGGGAAAAAAGATCACAAAGTCATCGCGATCGCTACCGAGGATCCTGAATTCAACAGCTACCGCGAAGCCTCGGAGATGCCTCGGCATCGCCTAATGATGCTGCGCAGATTCTTTCAGGATTACAAACAGCTTGAAGGAAAAGAAGTCGAGGTAGACGAGATCCGCCCCGCCGGGGAAGCGTATCCGATCATCAACGATGCCTTGCGCCGTTATAGCGAGCAGCGGCGTAAAGGATTTATCAAGTAGTGCTCGCGAGGTTCGATCGTTATCGGGCGTATAATCAGCTTTTCAAGAATCCATCAAAGGTGACGAGGAATGGTTTCCACGAACGGTAGTCCCACCAACGGCAATCACGCGCAAAACGACAACGGACATAGCGTTCCACGGCCGCGAGCCGAGTGGATTGCCCGCCGCAAAGCTGAGAATGACGACCGCAATTTTTCTCAGATGCACTATGCGCGCAAAGGCCTGATCACGGAAGAAATGATCTACGTGGCTGATCGTGAAAAGATTTCTCCAGAACTGGTTCGTGACGAAATCGCGCGCGGCCGCATGATTGTTCCCGCCAACATCAATCATCCGGAACTGGAGCCGATGTGCATCGGCGTAGCCTCATTGTGCAAAATCAACTCGAATATTGGCAATTCCGCAGTAACGTCAAACATCGACGAGGAACTCAAGAAATTACACACGTCGGTTCACTACGGCGCCGACACGGTGATGGATCTTTCGACCGGGGGCAACATTCACGAGATTCGCGAAGCCATTCTGCGCCACTCGCCCGTACCAATTGGAACCGTGCCGATCTATGAGGCGATTTCGCGGGTAAAGCGTATTGAAGACTTGAATGCCGAGGTGATGCTCGAAGTGATCGAAGAGCAAGCCGAACAGGGCGTGGATTACATGACGATTCACGCTGGCGTGCTCATTCAGTATCTGCCGATGGTTTCCAAGCGCATCACCGGAATCGTGAGCCGCGGCGGCGCGATTCTGGCGCAGTGGATGGCTCACCATCACAAGCAGAATTTCCTTTATGAGCGTTTCGACGACATCTGCAAGATTTTCGCCAAGCACGATGTTTCGTTTTCGCTGGGTGACGGCCTGCGCCCCGGCTGCATTGCCGACGCCAGCGACGAAGCCCAATTCGCCGAGTTAAAAACTCTTGGAGAACTGACCAAGAAAGCGTGGGAATACGATGTGCAGGTGATGATCGAAGGCCCGGGCCATGTCCCGCTTGACAAGATCAAGGAGCAAGTCGACAAAGAAAAAGAGCTCTGCTATGAAGCGCCGTTCTACACTTTGGGTCCGCTCGTCACCGATATCGCGCCGGGATATGACCACATCACCTCAGCCATTGGCGCAGCCATGATCGGCTGGCATGGTGCGGCGATGCTTTGCTACGTTACTCCCAAAGAACATCTCGGGTTGCCGAATGAAAAGGATGTTAAAGACGGGATCATCGCTTACAAGATCGCAGCGCACGCCGCGGATTTAGCGCGCCATCGTCCCGGTGTTCGAGATCGCGACGACGCCCTCAGCTATGCCCGCTACAAGTTCGACTGGGAGAAGCAATTCGCGCTGTCGCTCGATCCGGAAACGGCGCGCTCGATGCACGACGAAACTCTGCCCGACGACTATTACAAAGAAGCCGCCTTCTGCTCAATGTGCGGCCCCAAATTCTGCTCCATGAACTATTCCAGCAAAGTGGACGAGTACAACAAAGAAGTCCACGGCCTCGAAAAGAAAGACTACTCAGGACTGGTCGAGAGATTGGTCTCGCTCAAATAGCCGTGGCGGATTTCATGAAAGCTATAGGCTCCTCAACCTCGAGGACCTCGGATATTTCTTTCCCAATCTCGAACGCCGCCGCGTTCCCGATGTACTCTCCCAACGCACGGTAGCTCTCGAATTGCAGCTCATCGAACCACTGGTCGGCGGTGCTTTGATGAGGGAAGGTTTTGTGTTTGTCGAAATACTCCCAGACGTCGTCCGGAAGCCGGTTTCTTTTTTCGCTATCCGGCGCTGGGTTCTTGACCACGCCGCTTGCTTCCGGCCTCGATTTCAAAGGCATACTGGCCTTCAAGTAAAACAGTTTCCCGCGGTCATTCGGATTCTGCGGATCATAGAAAATATCTCCGGCCACAAAGTTGCATTCGCTCTGACGACCATCCTTGGGCTGGATTTTGGAAAAATCAACCTCGATGCGCGCACCGAAATCTGTCCGCGCTTTTTCAATCAGCGACAAGAGATTCTCGCAAGCGTATTGGCCGTCGCTGTCGGCATCGCAGGCCACTATCACCTGGCAATGGCGCTTGATCAATTCGTAAACCGCCAGGTTCTCGAAGTGTCCGCCATCGGACAAATAAACGTAGCTCTTGTTCTGGTCGCTTTGGGCTACCAATTCGGAAAACAGGTAGCTAAGTCCCCAGGCCGGTCCGGCGCTTTCCCACTGCGGCGTAAAGCGCGAGTTGCCCATCCACCAGCCGAGGCGCACATCAAACAGGGTCATGAACAGGCCCGTCGCCGGGGAGGTAAAGTACCCCATGTTGGGACTGGCGGCCGCGCCTGAAATCGCCATCGCCGTACCCAGCGCGATGCCTTCCTCCGCAGTCATGCGGGTGAGCGATCCTGCGGTGCGACCCAACTCCGTTCTCGAGTAGCTGAGTTCATATGCATGGTCTAACTGGAAGCGGTTCTGGCCCTGCCCTGGGAAGATAACGTCGTAGCCGCAATACAAGGGAGTAAACACAAACGACTTTGCCCGCCGGGTGGCATAACCAAGTTCAGCGCCGCTGGTAATGTTGATTGCTGCGTTCAGGATGGGATACGGCCCAGGGTAATTTCCGGCGAAATCCTTCAGCGGGAGATCGTCGTGAGGATCAAAGCCGGTAAATGGCTGCGGGGTCCGCTGCGGATTCGAGGCGCCAAGATAGCAGCGGACCAGACGGTTCCGATAAAAGTGATGTAAAGAGAAGTCGTTTACATCTACACGTCGCGACAACAACAAGGAAGCGATCGCGAGAATCACGCCAACGCCCAGCAATTGCCAGGACGTCCTGAAATACTCAACCTTCCAGTACAGTTGCGACAATGCCGCCCAGTCGTTTCCGGGCGCAGCCGCGTGCGACAAACGCCATAGTTCGATCGTCTCGACGGGGCGGAAAAACATCCCTGAGCCGAGGTGGACCGCGGTGGCCAGAAGCAAAGCCAATCCGAAACCGAAAACGTAAGGCGCTAACCTGGCGATGATATCCAGCGCCCTCGGCGCTTTAAATAACTGCATAATCCAGGATCCATCGACTCCGTTTGGCGATTTGAGTTTCTCGGCCTTGCCACTGGTCGCAGCGCTCTTGGCAGCCTTCACGCCCAGATAGTTGTGGGCGACCCATAAAATTGCGGGGATGAGGCTTGCCCACTTCAGCTTGAACAAAACCCACCGCACCAGCAGCGGCCCGAAAGCACAGCATCCGGCTAGCAGCGTCCAAGCCAGAGTCAGGAGCATTAAATATCCGCCGAGGCGGGCCCACCATTCGCGCACCAAGTCTCTGCACCCGCGGCCCGCCAGCCCCATGTGCACAGCGCCGGCGAGCAACATGATCAGCATCACAATGACGGTTCCGAAAACCCCTACAATCCAGTGGGCTCTGTAGGAAGCCAACCCGGATTGCGGCAACATCTTTACCAGAAACCATGTATATCCCCAGCCCAGGGCGCCACCCACCGCTCCGGCGACCAATGAGGAAAACAGGAAGGCGGTGAGAGAAAGCACGCGGTTCTCCGGGTCTTTCTTCTGCCATTCTTCCTTCCACAGCCGCAACGACACAGCGGCTACGGTCCAGGCAAGAAAATAAATGCCGGCCCACACGGCGAGCCACATCCTCACACGAAAATCTCCTGCCTGATCCCTCCATCGCCATAAGGCGGAATTAAATAGCAGGCACGCCACAAAGAAAGGCACGATAACGGTGACGGTCACCTTGATCCGCTGAAATGGCGTCAGCAGCATTTCCTTGGAGGGAATTTTCTCAGCTGTGTTCCAAGCCATCGTGACACAGGCGATGAACCACACGACTACGCCGCAGATCAGCAGTTCAATGGCCTGCAGCCGGAAAGATCTCATCAGCCCAAGCAGCACGCCGTCACAAGAGACGAAGACGCTCAGGAAAAGCAGCCCGAGAACCGTCTGGTTCAGAAAGACGTTGCGCAGCCACGTACCGATCATCGCCCAGGTGTCCCCCGAAAGCGCGCCCGTGTGCGGAGTCAAGTAATTGCTGTACAAACGCAGCCAACGCAGAAAGGTGCGTTCTTCGCGGCCACCGGGTTCGCGCTTTCCCGGAACGAGAGCCTTTTCGACATCTCGAAATGTGGAATTTGGCAGAGCATCGAGGAATCTACGAGTGAGCGCGGTCAACCAGGACCCAATGTATCCGCCGCCCGAAACGGTGGAGAGATAATCGAACTTGTGCAGCAGTTGGTTTTCAGCAAGTGCTTGCAGAACTCCGAGGTTCAACGTAGCGCTGCGGATGCCTCCACCGGAAAACGCCAAGCCAATCAGATTATCGGCGGTTGGTTTCGAACTGATGACTCCGCGGGCCCGGCGGGATTCCGCGATCTGCGTCAATTCGTCCTGAAGGACTTCTTTGAATGTGACTGGAAGGGGATCCTGTGGAGGTAGCGGCCGACTTGGTGGACTCGCCATCGTAAGAGGTGCGCGTTCGGGCATAAATCGCCTCGCTTCCCCCTCATTTTCGTTGTGGCGACGATATTTACTGGAAACTCCGGCGAAGTCAAGAGGTTTTGTCGTAATCCGGCAATCCGTATTCCATTTTGGGCCAGAGTTTTACTTCAAGTCGGCTATACCGTCGCAGACTAACTGGACCGCAATCGCCAAAAGCAGAAAGCCGAAGATACGATTAATCGCGCCGGCAGCGCCCGGTCCAAGACGCTTGACCAGCGGGCCACCGAGCCGGAGAAACAAATAAACCACAAGGCCAAGCGCGACGATGCCGATGACTATGCCCAGGTAAGAAACCGTTCCAGCATCCGCTGACAAACCCATGACCACACCGATCGATCCGGGGCCGGACAACATTGGCATCGCCATCGGAGTTAGCGAGATATCCTCTTTCGTGCTGGCTTCATTGCTCTCCGCTGCCGTCATACGACTGTTGCCGGTGACCATGCTCCAGGCGGTATTGGCGACGATCAGTCCGCCAGCAATTCTCAGTACCGGCAACGAAATGCCGAAGAGGATCAGCACGAACCGTCCAAAGAATAGAAAGACCACGAGAATTATGATCACGTAGATTGCAGTCTTGAGGGCAGTCTGCTTGCGCTCGGCGGGTAGGAAATCTCCTGTCAGACTAAAGAATATGGGAATCGCACCGAACGGGTTCACGATGGGGAACAGTGCCAGAAACGTAGCTATCGCCGCCGAAGGCAAAGCTCTCAGAAGTTGTTGCACGGCGTGAGCCGGGTTCATGGGGAAAAAGCTTAACAGCGCAATGCTATTTCGTGAAGCCCGCACATCATCGCTCGGCTCGAGCTACCGACCAATCTAAGCAATTCTACCGATCACTCTCCAGTACCTTCGCCGCGCGGTTCAGCGCAGCCGCGAGGGACGCGACTTGCTCCTGGGCGCGAGCGAAGTCGTGCTTATCGATGGCCTCGTTAATCCCCGGGATGACCACAGCTGCGTATCCGGTGTACTGGCCGGGAGCGTAAATGGCGTGCCGGAACCAGGGACGGTTCGGAAGTCCTTCGGGCATCAAGAGCGCCCGCTCCGCGTCGCGCAATGCACGATTCAGATTCTCGGCATCGCGTGGAGAGTTTTGCTGCCGGACCAGCACCTTCGCGGCGGCTTGTTCGAAATGATGAGCTGAACGCGCAAGCTCGTTAAAGTTTAATGTTTGACCTGCGAACTCAGGCTGCGCTTTTTTCCTGGCGGAATCGATGTAGGAAACAATTTCCTTGGCATATTCTTCGTAGTCGAAGGGCAGCACATCGGCATCGGCCATGCGGATGATCGAGATGCCGAAAATGCGCGCCATCTGCTGCTCGTAGACGAAATCGGGATCGCCGAATTTCTTGAACCAGTTGAAATTGTCGAATGCCGAGTGATACACGCCATAGGAACCGGTCGAACTCACATCAGCGGAAGGTACGCCGAGGTGCTGCAAGAAGACTGTGTAATCCGATCCACTACCCAAGTCGCCCACGGGCACGTCGGCTTTCGATTGCGCCGCAGGATTGCGCCTGTTGTCGCCGATGGCTTCGGTGGGCGACTGGGCAAACTCGACCCCGGGTTGGTTTTGCTTTTGCCAGCTGTCGTAAACACTCCCACCGCTGGGGGACGGAACAGCTTTCGCCACGTCACGCAGAAATTGTTTCAGGCTGGGCACCGAGGCCGCACCGAATTTCGGCCCTGAAACTCCGACGTCCATATTGAAATACGCCACCGCGCCGCTCAAGTACATCTCATGCTGCTCGCCCCATTCGGTGGAACCGATCAAACCCTCTTCTTCCCCGTCCCAGCTTCCGAGAATTATCGTGCGCTTCGGCCTCCAACCTGATTTCAACAGCTCGCCGAGGCCGTGCACGGACTCCAGCATCGCCGCCGTACCGCTGTTCGGATCCACCGCTCCATACACCCAGGCATCGCGATGATTTCCCGCGACTACCCATTCGTCGGCATTTTCGCTTCCTTGCACTCGCCCAATCACATCCCAAATCGTGCGGAACTGGTAATCCTGTTTGAGATGCATCTTCACTTTTACCGGGCCGGGTCCAACGTGATAAGTGAATGGCAGCGCTCCCTGCCATTCGCGTGGTGAGTCCGGGCCTCCGAGATGCTCAAGGATGGGCCATGCATCGCCATACGATAAAGGAGTAGTAGGGATTTTGGGCAGCTGGGCGGATTGCTCAGGCGCTGTGCGCTGGGCGTCAGGAAGCGACGGGACAGAAGCGATTCCTGGTGTGGTGGGATCGCCGGCAAACTCGAACATATAACCAATGGATCCGCGCTGCACACCAGTATCCGGACGCCACGGACCTTTGGGATATTTGTCCCCGCGCCGCCAGCCATCGTCGGCGGGATCGGAATAGATGATCAGTCCCGCTGCGCCGCGCTCTTGAGCGAGAAAGGCTTTTACCCCGCGAAAATTCTGCCCGTAGCGTACGAGCACGATCTTGTGACGCACATCCACTTTCAACTGTTCGAGCTTTTTGAAATCCTCGGGCGTACCGTAGTTGGCATAGACCACGTCCGCTTCGGCGTCGCCCGATGGCGACATCGCATTGAATGGCATGATGACCCGCGGATCGTCGGCGAGCGGGTCGCCTTCGACGTGTTCGCGCGTTGGCCCGTGCATGTGAATGTCGGCGGGAGCAGTCACGTCCACACTGATCTCCGCGGGGTAGTTCATCCAAACACGGTATTCAACCGTCTCAGTTTCCAGCCCAGCTTCGCGAAATTTTTGCGCAACGTAATCAGCGGTTGCTTTGTCCTCTGGCGACCCGGCAACATGCGGGGCCTGAGTCAGGACGCGCAGATGCTGTTCGGCAAGTTTCGGATCAGGCACCGCGAGAAATCTGCTTTCCAGTTCGGTTTCGGCGGCGGCATTCCGAAACCCGAATATTTCCTGAGCGGACTTCTGGGATCCCTGAGCCGTTTGAGTGTGGGGAACCCCCAACATTAGCAGGCTGCAAAACAAACTGGAGCCAAATCGAAAGGTCATGGGTTTCATCGTGAAACAGGCCAGTGTACATGATCCGCGGACGCTGGTAGTCGTCAACGCCAGCAAAAGTAGCGCACTGAATTCGTCGGCCAGAGGGCGAAAACTTTAGCCAAGAGCTTCAATTCCGGGGGCAGAGCGCAAGTTGGGATGCTCTGCCGAGCGAATTGTTGGGGCTCCGCTTCACCAACCTCACCATTTGCACCATATGGTGATACAATCAGCTCATGAAACGCGCAACCATGACTTTTCCTGACGATTTGGCCAAGGCGATGGAGAAGTATCTCGCGTCCCAAGAGGCTCCTCCGTCGCTGACCACCGTTGTGCAAGCGGCTTTGCGGCAGTACCTGGGCGAGCGAGGATTCTTACGAACGCGGCGGACGCTCGCGATTACGCCAGCAGGCAGCGGAAGCGGACGTTCTGACGTCAGTCAACACCACGACCGCCATATAGCCGAGACGCATAAGTGAGACCCGCAGTATTGGCCGACACTGGGCCGCTTTATGCGGCCGCCGATCCCGACGACGCCCACCACAAGCGGGCCCGCCGAGAACTGCGCAGGCTTGCCGATGAGAACCGTGAGGTTATGGTCGTCTATCCAACCTTGCTCGAGGCTTACACACTGGTGCTGTTTCGTCTGGGCGAAAATGCAGCCTTGCACTGGCTGGAAGACATGGCCGGCGCCGCTCTCGTCAATCCGAGCGCAGAGGATTATCGGCACGCGCTTGTCAGGGTGCAATCGTTGAAGGACCAATCCATCACTCTGTTCGATGCGCTCGTGGCTACGCTGGCCGGCAGGCTAGGGCTGGAAGTGTGGACCTACGATCACCACTTCGATGTAATGCGGGTCGCCGTGTGGCGCTGATGTTCCCCCGCAAACAGCAGCCACGAAAGCGATAAACTGGAAGCATGCCAGTCCAGAATGCTACGCAACGCTTCTCTTCCCGAGTTGACAATTATGTGCGCTACCGTCCGGGATATCCACGTGAAGTTCTTAACCTCCTGAAGAAGGACTGCGATCTCGCGACCGAATCCGTGATCGCGGACATCGCCTCTGGCACAGGCATCTTCACTCAGATGCTGCTGGAAAATGGTAACCGCGTGTTCGCCGTGGAACCTAACGCTGAAATGCGGCGAGCAGGAGAAGAGTTCTTGCGGAGTTATCCACGATTCACCAGCGTTGCCGGAACGGCGGAAGCGACGACGCTTCCAGACCATAGCGTAGAAATAGTCACGGCCGCGCAAGCGGCACATTGGTTCGATCGCGAAAAGGCTCGTGGCGAGTTTATCCGCATCCTCAAGCCTGGTGGCTGGTGCGTGCTTTTGTGGAACGAGCGCCGCACCGATTCGACTTCTTTTCTTCGCGAATACGAGCAACTACTGCTGACGTATGGTACGGACTACGAAGAAGTCCGCCACGAACGCACAACGGCTGAGATCGCCGGCTTTTTCTCGCCAACGCCGTTTGAGTTGAGCACACTCGAAATGCGCCAGGAAGTTGACTACGCAGGCCTTGAAGGCCGCCTCTTGTCTTCCTCGTACACGCCAACGCCGGAACACGAAAACTATGAACCAATGTTACGAGAGCTACAACGGATCTTCGACGAACATCAGATCAACGACCGTGTATCGCTTGACTACAACACGCTCGTCTATTACGGGCAGCTTTCGTAAACGAAAGGCTTAAACACAAAGACACGAAGCTTCACCAAGGGATCGCGAGTAGTTTAAGAATTCGGAGACCGAATGGCTGACGAGAAAGCATTCCACATGACTCCCGATGAGTTCCGCAAACATGGCCACGCGGTCGTGGACTGGATTGCAGACTACACTGCACGCATTGAATCGTATCCTGTGCTGTCGCGCGCGGAGCCGGGTCAGGTTCGAGCCTCCCTGCCAGCAAATCCTCCGGCAAGAGGCGAATCTTTCGACGCGATCCTGGGAGATGTCGAAAAATTAATTGTTCCAGGCATAACGCACTGGCAGTCACCGAATTTTTTCGCTTTCTTTCCTGCCAACGCATCGGGTCCCGCGATCCTTGGCGATCTGCTTTCGTCGGGGCTGGGAGTGCAGGGGATGCTTTGGGCGACCAGTCCCGCCTGCACGGAATTGGAAACGCATGTCCTCGATTGGCTGGTCGGAATGCTCGAGCTGCCGCCGAAATTTCTCTCCGGCAGCAGCGGCGGCGGCGTGATCCAGGACACCGCGTCGAGCGCTTCGTTGTGCGCGTTGTTAGCCGCACGGGAACGCGCTACTAATTTCGCCAGCAATAAACGTGGCTGCGATGGAAAGCTGGTCGCGTATACGTCCTCCCAAGCGCATTCTTCCATCGAAAAGGATGTTCAGATCGCCGGGCTTGGCTTGAACAATTTGCGACTGATCGATGTCGATGAGAACTTCGCCATGCGTCCGGACGTGCTGGCGCGGCAAATCAAAAGCGATCGCGACGCGGGTCTTCTTCCCTGCTTCGTTTGCGCAACGATTGGCACGACTTCCTCGAATGCGATTGATCCACTGCCGGAAATTGGCCGCATCTGCCGGGAAAACAACCTGTGGTTTCACGTCGACGCAGCCATGTCGGGAACGGCTGCGCTGTGTCCCGAGTTCCGGCATACTCATCGTGGAGTCGAACTGGCTGACAGCTACACTTTCAATCCGCATAAGTGGATGTTCACCAACTTCGACTGCAACTGCTTCTACGTTGCCGATCGCAAGGCTCTTATCAAGACCCTCAGCATTCTGCCGGAATACTTGCGCAACAAGGCCACGGAATCGGGCGCGGTGTTTGACTATCGCGACTGGCAGATTCCGCTCGGTCGCCGCTTTCGAGCGCTTAAACTCTGGTTTGTAATTCGGCACTATGGCATCGAAGGCTTGCAATATCACGTTCGGCGTCACGTTGAACTCGCTCAGAAGTTCGCAGGCTGGGTCAGAAACGATTCTCGTTTCGAAATCGCAGCGCCTGCGCCGCTCAACCTGGTCTGCTTCCGTCACAAGGGCGGGGACGAAATAAATCAAAAGCTGATGGACCGGCTGAATCGCAGCGGAGACCTCTACCTGACCCACACCCGTCTCAACGACCGGTTCACACTAAGATTTTGCGTCGGCCAGACCAACACCATGGAACGCCACGTCGAGCGCGCGTGGAGCAGGATTCAGCAAGAAGCAATGTAGGATCACTTCGGCTTGTCCGGCTGCGCCACTGGCGCTTTGGGCTGCAACGCATTGGCATTTGCTGGGGCCGCAGGGTTCAATCCGAAATCCCAGACGTACGTATTCATTCCTTCCTTGCCTAACATCTCGACGACCGCGTACTCTCCCGGTTCAAGCGCATTCACAGGCGTGATCTTGATCCAGCCTCCAGCGAGCTTTAGCGAGGTGGTTTGAACCAGGTTCTGCTCCTGCTTGGCTTTTCCCAACGGGTTGATTTTGATATCTCCGATAATCCGGTTGCCTTTCTTCGGCTGTGCCCGAACTATGTGGTAACGATCCCAGGGCTGTTCCGGTTGCTGCGGTTGCTGCGGCTGTTGCGATCCCTGCTGTGAACTCGCATTTGAACCTTGATCCTGATCAAAGTTGATGTAGATCGTAGGCAGGGTCGCGTGCGCCTGCACGCTGGCGTGCAGGCCATCGAGTTCAATGGTCTGCTTGCCGCTGGCGATGGGATTGATCGCCGAGCGCAGAATGTTTGTCTTCGTGTTGCGGTTGACTTCACCCGTGTTCTGCTGCAGAAGAACGAGTTGCGGCTGGGACTGAAAAGTATCGAGCAGGAACATTCCGCCGTCTTCGGGCAAATGCAGGCCGGGCGCGACCTGCGGAGTGCTAGCCTCCTCGGCGCGGCGTTCGGCTTCGACTTCCTTGTCGATTTCCACCGCCTCTGGGGTGGGAACTCCCGCAGCGCGATCCTTCTCGAATTTGTCGGTGGCGGCCCAATCTACAAGCGAGTTGGGCAGTTCTTCCCATTCGTCGCGCTCCGCGCTGAGGTAGCGGACGCGGTCGCCTTTCACTTCCCACTTGGTGGCCAGCTGGTAGGAGCCGTCTTTCAGGATTAAGCGCTTGGCCAATTGTTGGGCAAAGACAGGAATCGCCAGGACGAATAGGGCGGCCAACGCCACGCCGACGCGAGCTCTATTCCTTGCATTCACGGTCTTCCATATTATGATGCGGGCAGGCGATGTAGTGAAGAAGTTAGCGGATGTGGTGTAGCGGCGGGAACGACTGGGAATCGTGTCGACGGCTCGCGTTCGGAAAACCCCGCCCAAGCGAAGCTTGAACGGGGCACCCTGAACAGTAGAAGAGTAGATTTCAAGAAAACCACCTAGCCACGCCCCTCCATTTCTGGCATAATTGTTCGTGCACCCATCCTGCACAAAATTTCAAAGACAATTTAAGGTGAGGAAGCGATGTCGGCAAAGTACATCTTTGTGACTGGCGGAGTTGTGTCTTCGCTCGGTAAAGGGCTGGCGGCGGCTTCGATTGGCTGCCTGCTGGAGAGCCGTGGGCTGAAAGTCAACCTGATGAAGTTCGATCCTTACCTCAACGTGGATCCGGGCACGATGTCACCCTTCCAGCACGGCGAGGTTTTCGTTACCGACGACGGCGCCGAGACCGATCTCGACCTCGGGCACTACGAGCGCTTTACTCATGCCAAGCTTTCTCGCGATAACAATTGGACCACCGGACGCATTTACGAGCAGATCATTGCCAAGGAACGGCGCGGCGATTATCTCGGCAAAACCGTGCAGGTTATTCCGCACGTGACCAACGAAATAAAGGCGGCGATGAAGAAAGTCGCACAGGATGTCGATGTCGCGATTGTCGAGATTGGCGGCACGGTGGGTGACATCGAGTCCCTGCCCTTCATGGAAGCCATCCGCCAGATGCGCCAGGAACTAGGCCGCGAGCGGACATTGTTTATGCACGTAACCCTGGTGCCCTTCATCGCAGCAGCGCAAGAGTTGAAGACCAAGCCCACGCAGCACTCGGTGAAAGAGTTGTTGAGCATTGGAATCCAGCCGGACATCCTGCTCTGCCGCACTGACCGTTTTCTATCCAAGGAAATCAAATCGAAGATTGCCCTCTTCTGCAACGTGGAAGAAGAAGCAGTCATCACGGCTAAGGATGTGGCGTCCATTTATGAAGTGCCGGTGGTGTTTTCCCATGAAGGCGTGGACACGCTGGTACTGCGGTATTTGCATATCGAAGCCAAAGAGCGTGATTTGAAGAGTTGGGAAGAGCTTGTGCATCGCGTTTATAACCCGAAGGCCGAGGTCACAATCGGCATTGTCGGCAAATACGTCGAATATGAAGACAGCTATAAGTCGCTGAAGGAGGCTTTGGTTCATGGGGCTTTGGCTCACAATCTGAAGCTGAATCTGAATTGGATTGAGGCGGAGGGGCTCGAAGCGGGAGATCAGGCCAGCCAAGAGCAGCTTGCGGATTACGATGGGATTCTGGTGCCTGGTGGCTTTGGCAAGCGGGGCATCGAGGGCATGCTGATTGCGATTCGCTACGCGCGGGAGAACAATGTTCCTTACTTTGGAATTTGTTTGGGGATGCAGACGGCTTGCATCGAATTCGCTCGGAACGTATGCGGATTGGCCGATGCGAATTCGAGCGAGTTTGATCCGGCTACTCCGCATCGGGTGATTTACAAGTTGCGCGAACTGCGCGGCGTGGAAGAACTTGGCGGCACCATGCGGCTGGGTGCTTGGACTTGCAAGATCGAGCCGGGAACTTTGGCGCACAAAATCTACGGGCAAGATGAGATCAGCGAGCGGCACCGGCATCGCTATGAATTCAACCGCGAGTATGAAGAGACTTTGACGGCTGGTGGACTGCGGATTTCGGGCTCGACTCCCGATGGAACTTATGTGGAGATAGTCGAACTTCCGGATCATCCGCATTTTATTGGGTGCCAGTTTCATCCAGAGTTTAAGTCGAAGCCTTTGGAGCCGCACCCTTTATTCAAGACTTTCGTGGGTGCGGCTTACGAGCACGGATTGAAGCGCCGGGCTGAAAAGGCGGCGGCTGAGATCGAGATGTTTCATCGGCCGGAGAAAGTCGGACGGCGCTAGAGCTGGCGCATTCGAAGGATTTACCGCCGAGGGCGCCGAGATCGCCGAGGAAGAATAAGGCGCTGGCCTCTTAAAGATATAAGATCATTTTTTCTCGGCGATCTCGGCGGTTGAGGATTTCTCGCTGGCAATTTCTTTCCAAGTCGAGGGTGTGCGTATCGGCTCCGGGAATTTATTTCTCATCGCGGGGCCTTGCGTCATTGAGAGCGAGAAGCATGCGTTGTTTATGGCGGAAGTGATTAAGGGCGTGACTCGGGCGCTTAACGTTCCGTTTATTTTTAAGGCTTCTTACGACAAAGCCAATCGCACTTCCGTGCGCAGCTTTCGCGGACCGGGACTGGCGGAGGGTTTGCGCATTCTCAAGAAAGTTAAAGATGAAGTTCACGTCCCGGTGCTGACGGATGTGCACGAAACGGCGGACGTCGCTAAGGTCGCGGAAGTCGCCGACGTGCTGCAGATTCCGGCTTTCCTCTGCCGCCAGACCGACTTGATTATCGCCGCGGCGATGACTGAGCGGGCGGTGAATATCAAGAAAGGCCAGTTTGTTTCGCCGTGGGACATGAAGCATGCCGTAGAAAAATGCCGCACCGCGGGCAACGATCGAATTTTTCTTACTGAACGCGGGTCCAGTTTCGGCTACAACAATCTGGTTGTCGACATGCGATCGCTCGCCATCATGCGGAAGTTCGCGCCGGTAGTTTTCGACGCGACGCATTCGGTGCAGTTGCCCTCGGCCACCCATGGAGACGAAGATGGCGCGCCGTCCAGCGGTGGGCAACCGGAGTTTATCCCGGTGCTGGCTCGCGCGGCTGTTGGGGCGGGCGTGGATGGTGTTTTCCTGGAAGTTCACGACAATCCGAAAGAAGCCAAGTCGGACGGAGCCAACGCGCTCCCGTCGACACAGTTGCGCGGCTTGCTCAAAGAATTGCTGGCGGTGCATGGGGGGCTTCAGGCTGCCCGGTCAACTCCCTAGTTCACGCCCGCGCTTTGTCAATCATTGCTTCCCAGATGCCTTTGGATTTCAGAACGAGTTCGATGGCTTCGCGGACTGCGCCGCGGCCGGCGAGGGCCTTTGTGGTGTAGTGCGCGACTTTTTTTACCTCGGGGACGGCATCACCTACGGCAACGGCGAGCCCGACGCGACGGAGCAAAGGGATATCCGGAAGATCGTCGCCGATGAACGCGACTGCAGAATCGGATACGCCCGCTTTTTGAATGATTTCTTCGTAGGCCGGCATTTTCACCGGCTGCTTCATATAAATAAATTCCATTTTCATTTCATGGGCGCGGCGCAGCAGCGCGGCACTTTCGCGACCGGTTATGCAGCCGGTACGCAGGCCGGCGGTTTGCGCGAGGGTGAGGCCCTGGCCGTCATGCGCGTCAAAGGTTTTTATTTCCAGGGCGGTGCCGTCGTTTTGTGAGAACAAGGTCACGCTGCCATCGGTCATGGTGCCGTCGACGTCCATGAGGATGAGGCTGATTTGCGCCGCGCGTTTCTTGAGTGCGGGAGATATTTTGAGAACACGAGCCAACAGAGGCCTCCGGAAAAAGAATTAAGATTTTCGGTTTTAAAGCCGTATCGATCGCGTAGCCAACATTGATTACTTTTGACGCGCCTGCTGCACCATCTCTATCAGAACGTCTCTAGCTTCTTTCGGATTGCGCGCTTCGCGCAAAAATGCGATGCGTGTTCCGCGCATGCCGTCCTGGGTTTTTAGGCGCACGTGAAAACCGAGACGATCGACGGAGGTCATCGCGGCCTCATGCGAGTCTATGCCCGCAAATGCTCGTGCAATCAGGACCATCGCATCGGTATGGTCAGCGTTCATGTGCTGGATGATTTCGGCGGACGAGTCCGCAAGGGGATCGGGTTGAGCTCCGTCATATTCCGATGCGGAAACCCAGCCCATCACGCCGAAGCCTCCCACGTAATAAATATCGACGACATCCATGCGATAGAACGAAAAATCTTCGAAATCGACCCAATACTTGCTGTTGTCGTAACGTTGCAGGTAGAGCTCTCTCGCCGCTAGCCCCTCTGATTTTGGTATAGGCAGCGCACTCCCCACCAGCGTGACACGGGATGCGCCGAGCGGATCGCCGCTGGCATCAGCTTGGGTCACGAGCAGGCTGGCGCGTGGATCGGCCTGCAAGTTTTGCGTATGCATGGCCATGGTGCTAATGAGAAAGATGGGCCGCCCACGATCGTCCAATCCGTAAGGCATGACCGATCCGAAAGGGAACCCCGGCTGTTTTCGTGACAAGGTCGAGAGGCTGCCGATGCGACCCAGATACATCAGCGTGCGCGCACGCTCAGCGAAGGCAGGCTCGGGGACTGGAGGCTGGTCCGTAGTAGCTGGGCCGCCGCTGGCATGTTTTCCGAGGGATAAAGAAGTCATTACCAATCTCCTGGCACACTACATAATCGCATGAAGGCTGAAGAATTCTCGAAATCTGCTACCATTTTCGCCACGACTCACTCTCTATGCTTACTTTCGCCACCATCTCCGGCATTATCGTAATTCTCGCGGTCCTGTTGGACGCGTTTGAAACGGTTGTTCTGCCCCGCCGTGTCCGGCGGAAATTTCGTATTAGCGTCTGGTTCTACCGCGATACCTGGAAGCCGTGGCGCAAGATCACAGGTCTAATCAAGACGCCAGGGCGGCGCGAAAATTTTCTTGGCTACTTCGGGCCGCTATCGTTGCTTTTCCTGCTTGCACTCTGGGCCTGCGGTTTGATCTTCGGTTTTGCGTTGCTGCAATACGGCGCGGGCGAACACGTCATGATCGGCAACGAACCTGTCACCTTCGGACGGGTAATTTATCTGAGTGGCTCGACTTTCTTCACCCTGGGCTACGGGGACATTATTCCGACCTCAGAGCTTGCCCGTATTCTGGCGGTACTCGAATCCGGCATGGGATTTGGCTTTCTGGGTGTTGTGATCGGATACTTGCCGACGATCTATTCGTCGTTTTCCAGACGCGAAATTCAGATTTCCATGTTAGATGCGCGAGCCGGTTCACCGCCCACGGCCGCGGAAATGCTGATAAGGCTCGGGAGTTGCGCCCATCTGGATGATATCTTTCGCGAATGGGAACATTGGGCGGCTGCACTGTTGGAGAGTCATATTTCCTATCCGCCGCTCGGATTTTTTCGTTCTCAGCACATTAATCAGTCTTGGCTGGGCGCGCTTACCATGATGCTCGATACCACAGCGATAGTCTCTGCTGGCGTCGACGGCATCGGGAAAGAGCAAGCCAAGTTGACGTTTGCGATAGCGCGCCACGCAATGGTGGACCTGGCTCAGCTTGTAAATGCGCAGTACGATCCACTTGCTCCCGACCGGCTTGGCGACGGGGAACTGGCAAGACTTCGGCAAGCGCTCCTGGACCAGGGTTTGCATTCCGCGGATGTAGCGAAGTCTAACGATAAGTTGACATATTTACGTTCGCTTTACGAGCCGTACGCCATTGCCATGGCGCGCAATCTGCTGATCACTCTGCCTCCGTGGATTCATCCCGAGAAGACGAAAGATAACTGGGAAGCTGGACCGTGGGACCGCGCGATTCAAGCCAGAAGTCTGGCCGGGTTAGGGCATCACGAAGAGCGTATACGGAAGATGGACGATCATTTCTGAACGGGATTCGATGAAGGCGTTGCTTTACGGTTGACGGGCGGGGGCGCCGGTCGCTCAATCGACGCTTCACGGTACCTGCTAACATTCTTTACTCCATGAAACTTGCTGGCGAAAATGTCGTACGCATTGAGGCGGAGGCGTTGCGCGTCCTGGCTGACCGCATTGCAGGGCCTATGGCTGACGCCTTCAATCGCGCAGTGGAGTTGATTTACGGCTGCAGCGGCCGAGTCGTGGTCACCGGCATGGGCAAGAGTGGGATCATCGCGCGCAAGATTGCGGCCACGCTGAATTCGACCGGGACGCCGGCGCTGTTCATGCACCCTGTCGAGGCTGTGCACGGGGACTTGGGGATGGTGCTGAGGGGCGATGCGGTTTTGGCGCTCTCGGCCAGCGGAGAGACTGAGGAGATTCTGCGGCTGCTGGCTACGTTGAAGCGATTGCAAGTACCAGTGATCGCGATGACTTGCGACGAAGTTTATCCAAAGTCCGCGGACACGAGTGTCCGCGCCACACAAGCGGGGTTATCCACGCTCGCGGCAGCGGCCGAAGTTGCTTTGGATTGCTCGGTTGCCGAGGAGGCATGTTCGCTGGGACTCGCTCCGACTGCGTCTACAACCTGCATGCTAGCGCTGGGTGATGCATTAGCGATGACGCTGGCTGAGAAGCGCGGCTTCAAGGAAGAAGATTTCGCCAACCTGCATCCTGGAGGCAAACTCGGCAAGCGTCTGGCGCGAGTGGAATCGCTGATGCACACTGGGGACGCAGTGCCGCGGGTCACGCCGAGCACTACCATGCCGGATGTGATCTATGAGATGTCGCGCAAGAAGCTGGGCGTGACGGCCGTGGTTGAAGGCGACAAACTAGTGGGAGTCATCAGCGACGGCGACTTGCGGCGGTTGCTTGAACAGCGCGGCAAGGACGTGCTCGATTTAAGCGCTGGTGAGTGCATGACTGGGAATCCGAAAACGATCACGGGTCATGAGTTTGCCGCGACTGCGCTGGCTTTGATGGAGGAGAAGAAGATTACTTCGTTGGCTGTCGTCGATGGCAATGGGAAGCTAGAAGGAATCGTCCACCTTCATGATTTGTGGGGTACCGAAATGATGTAGCGCGGCTATCCCGGCGCTACAATGAGGCAATCCTATGTATCACTACGATCCCAATACGGCGCTGGAAGAACTGACGGAAGATGCAACACTGCCCAACCCGGTCCACGTGCGTGACATGATTCTGCGTAAGCATCCTGGGCCGGATAAGTCGCTCGAACTCAATCGGATGTTCGTCGAGTATCAGAAGTTTTTCGGCGAGACGCAGAAATTGGGGAAAGAGATTTTGAAGCAGTTGGCGGGTTGAGCGTCGCCAGTCGGGCTCAGGATCAGCGCGACTATCTGCCTGCCATAAATTCGATTATGTCGTCTCGCGTGAATCCTGCCTCCCTCAATAACGAGAGAAGCGTTCCCTTAGGCATGTCGCGATTGTGCCGAGGGACCACGGCTCGGCGCCTTGAGACGAGGTGGTAGAAGATGAAGTGGCTTCCCGAGGCGTGATCGAGAACGAAACCGTTCTGCTCCAAGAACCTGATGACTTCGCGTGGCCTCACAGCGGGCAGTTTTGTCATACTCTATAAAACTCCGCGAGGCCGATTCTTAGTGCGAATATTCGAGGTCCAAAGAAGCAACTAAGGTTTCGTCGTCCGTGGGAATTGGCTGTTTGTGCTTCTTCAGGCTTTTGATGTAGCCGGAGATTGCGTCCTTGGCCATCTTCCGAGCTTCGGGTAAAGTGCGTCCGTAGGTGACGCAGCCAGGCAAAGCAGGAACGATTGCGGTGAACCCGCCTTCGGGTTCGGGACGGAGCATGATGTTGTAGTGGTAGCGCGTCTTCGGCATTGGATTGAGCCGATTCTATCTTGGTGGCAAGGGCGAGTCAAAGACTGGTGGGAAGTAATCTCCGCCACCGCAATCGTCGATATATCATCGAGAGGAAACCATGAGCACCGATCATCGATTTGGCTCGGCGAGAACAGGGGTAGGTCTGCCCACATCTACTGGGAGCTCGCCGACCTAGAAATAGAAAACGACAGAATGACCGGAGCGCCGATTTACATCGCTGTAGACGCCGGGAATGTTGACGAAGAGGTTGCGATCCGATTGCCGAAAGAGATTGCAATACGGCTTCTGATGATGCTCAGTCCCGATTGGGCCAACGAGGTTGGGTGCGTTCTCTAGCAGGCTGAGGTCAAAAACCTGCCGAGCTGTGCTCGACTGGACAGCCGGGAGCGGCGGTAGTAGGTCAGTTCGATTTCCACAGCTAATGCGCTTCGCGGCTTTCCGTGGCATGATGGACATATGCCTTCCCGCTCAGGCAAAGGTAGAGATTTCGTCGCAATTGCACGCAACGTAGTCGAGAAAGCTATAGGCGGCGAGTTAAAATGAGGGCATTGAGCATCGTCTGGTATGTGGCGGTCAGCCTGTTCTTGGCCTATGGCGGCTGGCTCTTGATCTTCAGAACAAGCACAATTGTCAGGCGGGCACATAGCCAATACCATTGCAGCTTCTTCCTGAAGCCCTGGTACTCAATCTTCATGCGCTGCATAGGAATCTTCATTTGGCTACTGACAGCCCTAACGGACTACGCGCTGCTAACGCTGAGATGATTGCATTAGCTGTGGAAATCAAACTGACCCGCTACCGGGGCGGCTGTCCCCACGCGTTCATTGCCACCCGATCATTTACAATAGCCAATTCCCTGCTACTCAGGATTCCTAACTATGCATCGCTGGTCTGAACTGTTTATTCCTACTTTGCGCGAGGCGCCTGCGGACGCTGAGGTCGCCAGCCACAAGTTCCTAGTGCGGGCTGGTTACATTCGCCAGCTTGCTGCCGGACTTTACTCCTATCTTTTTCTGGGGAACCGGTCATTCAACAAGATCATGGGCATCGTCCGCGAGGAGATGGACAAAATTGGGCAGGAGTTTTATTTGCCGGCCTTGCATCCGCGCGAGCTTTGGGAGGCTAGTGGGCGTTGGGAGCTAATGGGCGACAATTTGTTTCGCCTGAAGGACCGCAAGGGGGCTGATCTTTGCCTCGGCATGACCCACGAAGAAGTCATGACCGATATCGCCAGCAAAGAGCTGCGCAGCTACAAACAGTTGCCGCAAATCTGGTATCAGATTCAGTCGAAGTTCCGCGATGAACCGCGGCCCAGGTCGGGGCTCTTGCGGGTGCGGCAGTTCATCATGAAGGATTCTTATTCGTTCGACATCGATGCTGCCGGGCTGGATGTTTCCTACAAGAAGCATTACGAAACCTACCGCCGAATTTTAGACCGGTGCGGGCTTAAGTACATGGTGGTTGAGGCGGATTCGGGCGCGATGGGCGGGAAGGAGTCGCACGAGTTCATGGTGCGCACGCCAGCGGGGGAAGACCTGATCGTGAGCTGTGAAAGCTGCGACTACGCGGCGAACATGGAGAAAGCGGCTTCGAAGCTCGCGGGCGTGGAGGATTTGACGCTCGAAGGAGGCGGAGAGCCGCTCGAAGTTCATACGCCGGGGATGAAGACGATTGAGGATGTGGCGCGATTTCTCGGCGTCTCTCCGAAGAACAAGATCAAGACACTGGCTTACATGGCGGAAGAAAAAGAGGCGAAGACGGGCAAGACTAAGCTGCGTGCCGTCGTCGTTTTAATACGCGGCGATCACCAGCTCAATGAAGCGAAGTTTGCTGCGGCCGTCGGGGGAAAACAGACTCGCCCTATGCAAGAGGACGAGATCAAACAGCTCTTCCGTTCTCCCGCGGGATTCCTGGGACCGATCGGCATCGAATGGGCGGCGGATATGAAGGATGGTGCCCTTCCCCTCTTGCTCGTCGACAAGGCTTTAGAGGGCCGCAAGAACCTGATCTCCGGCGCAAATAAGGAAGACTACCACCTGAAAAACGTGACTCCCGGGCACAATTTTCGGCCCACGGCTTACGCCGATCTGCGTGCGGTCGCCGCCGGTGAAGGCTGCCCCAACTGCGGCGAGCCGCTCCGGATCGACACGGCCGTCGAAATCGGCCACATCTTCAAATTGGGCTACCGGTATTCCGAGTCGATGGGCGCGCGGGTTCTCGACCGTAACGGCAAGGAAGTGACTTTAATCATGGGGTGTTACGGAATCGGGATCGAGCGCATTCTGACTGCAGCGGTCGAGCAAAGCAACGACGAAAACGGCTTCTGGCTGCCACCGTCGATTGCGCCGTTTGAGATTGTCGTGTGCCCTGTCAACGTAAAAGACGAGACCCTATTGAAAGCCGCGGTCGACATCGCGACTCGCCTGGAAGCTGATGGTTTTGACGTGTTACTGGACGACAGGGACGAACGGCCTGGGGTCAAGTTCAAAGATGCTGACCTTGTGGGCATACCCTTTCGTGTGACCGTCGGCAAGAAAGTTACCGAAGGTACTGTGGAAGTCGTTCAACGCTCGACACGCCAAATTCAGGATGCTAGCATCGCGGCAATAACGGATTATTTCAAAGTCTTACGGCCTGCCCGCTGATCGGATCTCTGCGTGCGGCCGGAACCGGGAGCACGCAATGGGTACGATCAAACTCGTTCTTGGCATCTTCGTGATTGTGGCGGGAATCTATCTTGGGGCAATATTGGTTCCTGTCTATTATTCCAATTACCAGTTTCAGGATGACGTCAAAACCGAGGCCACGCTCGAGACTTATACCGCCAAACCAGAAGACGCCATTCGCGACGCCATCTACAAGAAAGCAGTGGGTCTCGACATCCCGCTAACCAAAGAGCAGATCAAAGTTCAGCGCCATGGCACGCAGGGCACGGGATCACTTACCATCAGCGCGCCCTATACTGTGCATCTGGACCTGCCTGGATATCCGGTGGACCTGCACCTCGACGCTTCCACCGAAAACAAGAGCCCCTTCTGATAACGGTTGTGGATTCGGTGTGATTTAGAATGGAGACTGGAGCCGCCCTCTAGGAGCTCTGGCTCGTTTGCGATTGGCCGAGAGATTCGTGGATGTGAGAGCCGGCAAATCTGGCTTGAGGATAACGCACTCGCAAGCGCCGTCATCTGATTGAAGGGGGGCGCGCCTATCGTCGACGAGACTCAGGTGACTCCGCCAAATTCACCGTGACCATTAAGCTAAAGATCCCGAAGAGGAAAAACGGCGCGAAAGCCGGCAAGGGAGCCGTCTCGCGTGATCCGGTGATCCGAGTCGCACTCTCGGTTTTCGTCGTTCTGTCAGTGTGCCTCTGCGGATTCTTCTCCTACTTCTACATCAAATACGGACGAATCATCGATCAGCGCTTTAAAGGGCCGGTTTTCAGCAGCTCGGCGAGTATTTACGCTATACCGCGTGCCGTCCGAGTGGGCGAGAAGGTCGATCTGCGCGAGATCGAAGCCCAGCTCCGCCGAGCGGGTTATGCGGAAAACGATGGCCCATCCCCGATGGGGAGTTATCGCGCGTTGAATAATGGGATTGAGATCAAGCCCGGTCCCCAGTCGTACCATAGCCCGGAACCGGCGACGATTCGCGTGCAAGATGGGCATGTCTCAACCATCAGCGGGAAATCGGGCGAACTGGAAGCCTACGAACTCGAACCCCGCATGATTACCGCGCTGTTCGATGCCGAACAACGCTCCAAACGGCAACTGGTAAAGTACGACGACATTCCTAAGGTGCTGGTGGACGCGGTGCTTGCTATCGAAGACCGGCGGTTTTTCCAGCACAGCGGGGTGAACTTCATCCGCCTCGGCGAAGCGGCCTGGGTTGATTTTACTCATCAGAAGCATGAGCAAGGTGGTTCCACGCTGACCATGCAGTTGTCGCGGGCGTTTTTCCTGACTCCGCAGAAAACGGTCAAGCGCAAGATCATCGAAATGTTGATCGCGCTGGAGCTGGAACAGAAGTTCAGCAAGCAGCAGATTTTCGAGTTCTACGCCAATCGGGTGGACCTGGGGCAGCGTGGTTCTTTCACCATCAGCGGATTTGCCGAAGCCTCGCAGGCATACTTCAATAAAGATTTGAAGGACATCTCGCTCCCCGAAGCTGCGCTCATCGCGGGACTGATTCAGGCGCCCAGTTATCTCTCCCCTTATCGCCATCCTGAGCGCGCCACCGAACGTCGCAACCTGGTTCTGGACAGCATGGTCGAAACCCATGCGATCACGCGAGAGCAAGCCGACAAAGCAAAAGCCACACCGCTGAAGCTCGCGCCTCCGAATGTGGAGGCCAGCGATGCGCCCTATTTTGTCGACCTGGTTCGCGATGCGGTCATCAGCCGTTTGAATGAACGCGAACTGAACGAGCAGTCCTACCGCATCTACACCACTCTTGATCCCGACTTGCAACGCGCCGCGGCGCAAGCGGTCGACATGGGAATGAAGCTGGTGGACGATCAGGTGACCAAGCGGCGTACCAAGAAAATAAAAGTCGGCAAGAACAAGTTCGAAACCAAGGTTGAGCCGGGCCCTCAGGCGCAGGTCGCTCTCATTGCTCTTGATCCTCACACCGGCGAAGTCCTCGCTTTGGTCGGCGGGCGGAACTACGGATTCAGCCAGTTGGATCACGCGGTGGCGCGGCGTCCCACGGGCTCCATTTTCAAACCGTTCGTTTATGCCGCGGCCATCAATACTGCCGTGGATGGCGCTAATCCAGTTTTTACTCCGGCCTCGATGGTGAAAGACGAACCGGGCAGCTTCGCCTACGGAGATCAAATCTACGAGCCGCGAAATTATAAAGAGGAATACCACGGCGACGTAACGGCGCGTTACGCACTCGCCATGTCGCTGAACAACGCGACCGTAAAGCTGGCTGAGGAAGTGGGGTACGACAAAGTATCGGATTTGGCTAAGGCTGCGGGAATCGTTTCGGTGAAACCTACGCCAGCCATGGCTCTCGGTTCCTACGACGCCACTCCTCTGGACATGGCCGCAGCGTATACCGTTTTTGCGAACGCAGGCGTGCGCATCTCACCGGTGATGGTCAATTCCGTGCGTAATGCCGCCGGGGACGTGGTCATGGACTTCAAGCCGGACAAACGTCAGGTGCTGGATCCGCGGGTTGCCGCCGTTATGACCAATATGATGGAAGGCGTGTTGAACTTCGGAACTGCCTACGAGGTTCGCACCCGCGGTTTTGATGCTCCGGCGGCGGGCAAAACGGGAACTTCTCACGATGGCTGGTTCGCCGGGTACACGAGCAATCTTCTCTGCATTGTGTGGGTGGGATTTGACGATTACAGCGACATTCGGTTGAGCGGAGCCCAGACAGCCGCGCCGATCTGGGCCGAGTTCATGAAGAAGGCGGTTGCACTTCCCGAGTACGCGGACGTCAAGTCCTTCGCCCAGCCGGCGGGAGTCGTCGATGTCCAATTGGACAAGACGACCAACCTGTTGGCAACCCCAGCCTGCCCCGAAACCTATACGGCTGCTTTCATTGCGGGAACGGAGCCGAATCAGACCTGCGACCAGTCCACCGGAGTGAAAGGATTCTTCTCTCGTATGTTCGGATTGGGCGGTGAGAAAGCGCTTCCGCCGCCGGGATCACCCGGCCAAAACGGGGCCCAGACTGGTGGAGCTACGCAGGACGCCAACGCCACGGATCAGGATGGGAAGAAAAAAAAGGGGTTTTTTGGCAAAATTGCGGGTATCTTTAAAGACGACAAACCGTCTAACCCGCCGGCCAACACTCCGGCGCAAACCGGAACCGCGCCCCAGTGAGGGAACATTGTCAGGTTTGATGGTGTCATAAGGAAGTGTAGAGAGTTCGCCCGGATTCATGGAGGTGAGCTATGCGACGTCTGTCTCTGTTCTGCCTGCCAGCCTTGATCGTCTTTGCTGTATCCACCCTACAAGCTCAAAGTTCGAACCCGGAGCTGGTACAGATCAGCCCGCCGACCATCCGGCGTGCTCCGCCCCCTTCGGCCACCGCCACGCTTGAGGAACTGGAAAAACGCGGCGATGAGCTCCGCGTCGAAAAGGACTATCTGGACTCGCTGGACTACTATCGGGCCGTGCTAGCCAAGAATCCGAATAATGCGGAGGTCCACAACAAGGCTGGCATCGCCGAACTCCTGATGCAGCGCTACAAAGAGGCTGGGAAGGAGTTCGAACATGCAATTCACCTCGACCACAGTTACGCCGATGCCGTGAATAACCTGGGTGTAATCGATTATGAGGCGAAGAAATTTGGGAAGGCCATAAAGCAATACGAGAAGGCGCTCAAATTGCGCGCCGATTCTGCCTCGTTCTATAGCAATTTGGGCGCTGCCTATTTCGGTAAAAAGGAGTTCGAAAAAGCCACCGAATCCTACGCCACGGCCATTGAGCTCGATCCATACATCCTGGACCGCACTTCGCATAATGGCATCTCCGCCCAGTTGCCGTCCCCTGAGGACCGGGCGCGCTTTGACTACATCATTGCGAAGCTTTGTGCCAAGCGTGGCGACTCCGATCGTTCATTGCAGTACCTGCGGAGGGCGCTCGAGGAGGGGTACAAGGGGATTGACAATGTATACAAAGATCCCGAGTTCGCCGGTCTTCGCAATGACGCCCGATTCACCGAGTTGATGGCCGCGCGTCCCCCGGCAATACCGGAGTAAGTAGCATCATTGCATGAGTTTAAGCTTTTACATAACTTTACGAATGGACGCGAAACTTTTTCCCCGAGACGGGTTTTTACTCGGTAATGACTCCTGAAAACAACAGGGTGAGTAAGGAGAAACGGTAGCCCATCGGTTGTCGACCCGAGCACGCCCCAAGCAGACAACCGGTGGGTTTTTTATTTAGCTGTTCGCTTTTTTGCGAGCTGCCCGCAATTCCCTTAGCTGAAGATCCCAGTTGCCGACTATCTATCGCTAAATCTCAGCGAAGAAATCGTCGCACAGGTTTCGCGCATGTGGTCTTGGGTGTCCGCGATCACAGAAAATCGAAGCGCATATCCCTTAAGAACTCCGACGACGGTGCAAAAATGATGGGTTACGGTCGAAAATGTCTGTTGCTCATATTCAAGCCTGTAAAATTGTTTGCCTTCCAGGACCAGTTCCTGCGGGCCCAGAAGTACTTTGTGAGGAGGCTCGGTTTGCGCGAGCAACTTGACGAGTTTTTTCGCCGCCCCCTCGCCGTTACGGATACCCAACAGTGAGACATCCTCCGCCAAAACTACGATGCCAGCATCCGCGGGCCCCATTGTCCCGGTCGGCGACGTAGACGCGAAAAACAAAGTGTACAATCGCCCACTCGAGAGCCGAATACCGCTCTGGCTTTGTCTACTCAGCACCGACCACTTCTTCGGAAAGGTGTAAGCAAAACCAAAGAAGTCGTTCTTGTATTCATCGCCATGCACCGAGCCAGAATCAGGCCCAATAAGTATTTCTGATTTTTGCGCTATGGCCGTGCCGCAAAGCAACACAACGAAAACCGCAATCTGAGAGAACTTCATCATCTTGTCCCGAGGGTCGAGTAGAACGGACATTGTACACGCGGTCAGTTCCGCAGCCGCCCGTGTAGGCGAATATTTTGCGAATCTTCGTGCTCCGGATACAATATTTCTAATGTCCTCCGTCCCTTCCTCGCTCGACTGGGCTCACCCTCTCGTCAGGGATTGGTTTGTCCAGCGCTTCGGGACGCCGACTGAGCCACAGGAGCAGGGATGGCGGCACATTCTGGCCGGTCACACGACCCTGATCTCTGCCCCAACGGGTTCCGGCAAAACCCTTGCCGCGTTTCTCGCCTGCATCGATCGATTGGTGCGAAAAGCGCTGGCCGGCGACCTTCAGGACCGCACCGAAGTTCTCTATGTTTCGCCGCTGAAGGCGTTGGGTAACGACATTCAGAAAAACCTCGAAGTGCCCCTCGGTGAGATTCTGCAAATGGCCGGAGAGCGCGGCTTGTTGATGCCGCAAATTCGCACCGCGGTTCGCACCGGCGACACGCTCATGCACGAACGCCGGGCGATGCTGAAGCGTCCTCCACACATTCTGGTAACCACGCCAGAATCGCTGTACCTCCTGCTCACTGCGGAAAAGAGCCGGGCGATCCTGCGGGATGTTGACACCGTGATCGTCGACGAGATTCACGCTGTCGCAGATGACAAACGTGGCGCTCATCTGACGCTCTCGCTAGAGCGACTGGAAGCATTGACGCATTGTCCGCCAGTGCGTATTGGACTTTCTGCGACACAAAAGCCGATTGAAGAAGTCGCGCATTTCCTCACTGGCAGCGGACGGCCTGATCCTGTGATCGTGAACGTCGGCCACAAGCGCAAGCTCGATCTCGCCGTCGAAGTTCCGGCCAGCCAGCTCGGCCCCATCGCCACCAACGAAATGTGGGATGAGATCTACGATCGGCTGGTCGAGCTGATCGAACAGCATCGCTCCACGCTGGTCTTCGTCAATACTCGGCGATTATCGGAGCGAATCTCGCACCATCTGACTGAAAAACTCGGACCCGACAACGTTGCGGCCCATCACGGCAGCCTGTCTCGCAAACTACGTCTGGCCGCAGAAAAAAAACTCAAAGATGGCGAAGTCAAAGTGCTGGTCGCGACCGCCTCGCTGGAGTTGGGAATTGATATCGGCACAGTGGATTTGGTGGTGCAGATCAGCTCTCCGCGAGCTATTGCCGTGGCCCTACAACGTGTAGGCCGATCGGGGCACTGGCGCGGCGCGGTTCCCAAGGGACGCTTTTTCGTAACCACTCGGGACGAGCTTCAGGAATGTGCGGCTTTGGTGCGAGCCATCCGCCAGGGCGATCTCGATCGCATCATGACCCCCGATTCGCCGCTGGATATTCTCGCCCAGCAGATTGTGGCGATATGCGCCGCAGGCGGTGGTCGTGTGTCGCGGGCGCACTTGTCCGCGTCTGGCAGCGTAGAAAATCCCGCTGCGCCTGAAGAGCTGTTAGCATCCTCCGCCACGCGAGTGGGGACGCTCGCTCCACAAGACGATGGCTGGGACGAAGACGAGCTTTTCGCCCTGGTGCGCCGGGCGTATCCGTATCGCAATCTCTCACGCGAAACTTATGAAGCCGTTCTCGAAATGCTCTCCGAAGGCATTGCATCGCGCCGAGGACGCTATGGCGCGTACATCCATCGCGACCGCATCAATCGCAAGCTGCGAGCGCGCCGGGGCGCGCGGCTGGCGGCAATCACCAGTGGCGGCGCCATCCCTGAAACCGCGCTGTTTACGGTAGTCGCCGAGCCCGAAGGAATTGTTGTGGGCACGCTCGACGAAGACTTTGCCGTCGAGAGCAACGCTGGCGACATCATGCTGCTGGGCAATAGTTCGTGGCGAATTCGCCGAGTCGAAGGCAAGTCCGGACGCGTGCTCGTAGAAGATGCCCACGGAGCGCCGCCCAGCGTTCCCTTCTGGCGCGGCGAAGCTCCGGCGCGAACCGAAGAGCTGTCGTTACACGTAGCCGACCTGCGCCAAGAGATCAGCGACCGTCTGCCCCACACTTCGCCGATCGGAGTCTCTTTCAGTCAGCCTGACGTTGCGGAAACCATCGGCTGGCTTAAAGGAGAGTGTGGCTTGGACGACTCCGGTGCCGAGCAAATGATCGAATACATTCTGCAGGGACGCGCCGTGCTCGGAGCCGTTCCCACGCAGCAAACAATCATCGCCGAACGTTTCTTCGATGAAGGCGGCGGGATGCAACTGGTGATCCACGCGCCTTTCGGAGGACGGATCAATAAGGCCTGGGGCTTGTCCTTGCGCAAACGGTTCTGCCGCAGTTTCAACTTCGAACTGCAAGCGGCGGCGACCGACAATGGTCTGAACATCGCGCTGGCCGAGCAGCACAGCTTTCCTCTGGCTGATGTTTTTCATTTTCTGAACGCGGAGACAGTGCAGCCCATCCTCGAGCAAGCCGCGCTGGCTTCTCCGATATTCGGCACGCGCTGGCGATGGGATGCGAATCGGGCTCTTGCTTTGCTGCGATTTCAATCCGGCAAGAAAGTTCCGCCCCAGATTCAGCGCATGCGCTCGGACGATCTGCTGGCCTCGGTGTTCCCCGACGTCGCCGCGTGCCAGGAAAATATCGCTGGAGACATTCAGATTCCCAACCATCCTCTGGTGAACGAAGTCATGAAAGACGTGCTCACTGAGGCGATGGATCTGGACGGCCTGAAGAATCTGCTGCGCGGCATGGCGGACGGCCGCATACGCTGCGTCGCGGTGGATACGCCTGTGCCCTCGCAGTTCTCGCATGAAATCCTGAACGCGAATCCATACGCCTACCTCGACGACGCGCCGCTCGAAGAACGCCGCGCGCGAGCCGTCGAGATGCGCCGGATTCTGCCGGAGTCCGTGCTGGAGGAAGTCGGCAAGCTTGATCCCGCGGCAATTGCGCAAGTCCGCGAAGAGGCGTGGCCGGATGTCCGCGACCCCGACGAACTGCATGACGTGCTGCACACGCTGATCGCCTTTCCCGCAGACCGTGTAGCCACAGCCTACGTCGATGATCGCGGGAATGCGCGATGGAAAGAACTTTTCCAGCAATTGATTGAACATGGCCGGGCAGCCTACGCCGTGAACGTCGACCGAAGCTACTGGGTCGCGGCCGAGCGTGTCCAGATGTTTTCCCTACTCTTCCCCGATGCCAGTTTCGATCGGCCGATTGTCGATATTGAGAGCGCACTTCCCTCGCGCGATGACGCCGTGCTGGCAATGGTTACGGGTTGGATGACGCATTTGGGTCCAATCACGGCGCAACATCTTGGGTCCATGCTTGGCCTTCCTTTATCTGAAATCGACAAAGCTTTACTGCGCATGGAAGCCAGCGGAGCAATCCTGCGTGGGAAGTTTACCGATGAAGCCACGCGAGCGGGCGCGCCCACGACACGCGAGATCGAATGGTGCGAACGTCGTTTGCTGGCTCGTGTTCATCGCCTCACGGTCGCAACGCTGCGCAAACAAATCGAGCCTATAACGCCGGCGCAGTTCATGCGCTGGCTGCTGCGCTGGCAGCATGTCGCGCCAGGAACGCAAGTTCAGGGGGAACGCTCCACGCTGGAAATACTGCGTCAGCTTCAAGGTTTTGAAATCCCCGCCAACGCATGGGAACGGCAGATTCTTGCCAGACGCATTGCGAACTATGACCCGCAATGGCTGGACCAACTTTGCCTGACCGGCGCAGTCGGCTGGGGACGTTTGTCTCCGCATCCCGCGACACTCGAGGATTCGGCCGCCGGCAAGCGGCGAGTGATTCCGACCAGCGTCGCTCCCATTACCTTCTTCGTTCGCGAAGAAGCCGATTGGATGACTCCGCACAATCCCGCCGCCAATCAACCCGAAGCGCGCGGCCTTAGTGACGGGGCGCGGCAGGTGCTGGATTTCCTGCGCCAGCGCGGAGCGTCATTCTTCGCCGACATCGTCCGCGGCACCGACAAGCTCAAGGCCGAAGTAGAAACCGCGCTGTGGGAACTGGTGGCCGCGGGAATCGTCACCGCCGACGGCTTCGATAACCTGCGCTCGCTCATCGATCCCAAACGGCGCGCGGGACAAGGCAGCGGGCGCACGGCGCGTCCGCGGCACAGTTCCGGACGATGGGCGCTGCTATACACCGATCAAACCGTAGAGCGCAATCGCACCGTCGAGGCCACCTGTTGGATGTTGCTCAAGCGTTACGGGATCGTCTTTCGGGATGCACTGGCACGAGAGACCAACCTGCCCAAGTGGCGGGAATTGCAAATGGCGTTTCGACGGCTGGAAGATCGCGGAGAAATTCGGGGCGGCCGTTTCGTCGACGGATTCCTCGGCGAGCAATTTGCACTGCCGGTCGCGGTGGAGTCGTTGCGAGCCACGCGAAAAATGCCTCCAACCGGGGAAACCGTCACACTATCAGCAGCCGATCCCCTGAATCTGGTCGGCATCCTGGTTCCTGGCGAACGCATTCCAGCGATCTCAGGAAGAAGCATCAGTTTTCGCGATGGAATCCCGGTAGAGAACATGGACACTCAATTGTCCACACAACCATCTGCGGCTGCGGGCTGAGGAAAGCTCCCATTTCCAGAGCCCTTGAGCCGTTGCGCCTCCCGAAGAATCCTGCTGGTAATCTCGACCGGGAGCGCCTCAAAGGGACGCAGGTCCCCCGTCTCATCCCGATATGCCTGGAGCGCCTGATCCACGAAGATCGTGTCCATATTCAAGCTAAGCTAAAAAAATCGGGAACCTGATGAGGGGGTCGCCAGGCTCCCGATTCCAGCCTGTACCCGGCAAGACTGCCAAAAGCGCTTCCCCCATCGCTTCGCCAGGTCTGGGCTTGCGGCTATGAAAGCACGTGTCGAACCACTGCCGGAACCTGCAGTCGCGAGCGCGGCGATCCGCCCAAGTAACTGATTTAACTCGACTGGACGATTGACAAATCAGCCTTTCAGCTCCGCTCTCGCACCCACAACCCTATCCAAACGGATAGCTGAACTATCTGTTCGGATAGTGGAACGATCGCAGATAGTTTTGCGATTCCAGCGACAAATGTGTTACAGAGGAGGGCAAGTAGTAGTGAGGTACTCAGGTGAACCCAAGGCTTCTGGCGATTGCTGGGCCGCTGAAGGATTCGACGTTTGCCCTGCCAAACGGCGAGATTCACATCGGGCGCGACCCCTCCAATTTACTGTCCATCAGCGATCCTTCTTTGTCGCGTCGCCACTGCGCGCTCAGCCGGGAAAGCGACGGCTACAAGATACGCGACCTCGATAGCCGTAATGGCACATCGGTAAACGGAGTGGCAGTAAAGGAAGCGCGGTTGCGACACGGAGACCAAATCGCGGTGGGCGATTCGATCTTCCTATTGCTGCTTCATGAGGAAGCAGATCAACCAGCCACTACCCGGGTTGAATACGAAGACAGCTTGACCCAAGCGACAGCCCAGCTTCGTCCACAAGACGTGCTTTACCTGCAACCCGAACGAATTCTAAAAGAGTTCCCAGCGAGTTCTCGGGTAGCCCGCAATCTGAATGCGCTGCTCAAAATCAGCCGAGTTGTTCATTCCATCCGTGATCTCGACGAACTGCAGGAGCAAATCCTCAACCTGATTTTTGAAATAGTGCCGGCCGAACGTGGCGCCATCTTGCTCGATGGCAAGGGGGACCCGAACTTTGCCTCGGCCTTTGCCCGCCACCGTGTCGCAAAATCCGCGTTGCCGGTACCCATCAGCCGCACCATTGCCCGTCAAGTCATGCAAGAAGGACTGGCAATTCTGGGAGCTGACGTCCCCGGTTCAAATGGTCTGGCCGGCGTAGAGAGCCTGGTGTCATGCCAGGTCCGCTCCTTGCTGTGTGTGCCCCTGACCGTGTTTCAGAAAGTCACCGGCTGCATTTATCTGGACACATGTGACCCTTCCAGCCGCTTCGACGAAGATCACCTCCAATTAGTGGCCGCCATTGCGGGGACGTCCGCAGTCGCGTTGGAAAACGCCAGTCGAATGCGATGGCTGGAACAGGAGAACCTCAGGCTTTCCGCGGAGATCAATCTCGAGCACAACCTGATTGGCGATAGCCCTCGGATGAAGGAAGTTTACCAATTCCTGGCACGAGTGGCGCCGACCGATGCCAACGTTCTGTTGCAAGGAGAGAGCGGAACCGGAAAGGAACTGGCGGCACGGGCTGTCCATCGCAACAGTCCACGATCCAGCAAACCGTTCGTCGCGATCAACTGCGCTGCTATTCCCGAGGGCTTGCTGGAGAGCGAACTGTTCGGCCACGAAAGAGGCGCATTCACCGGCGCAGTCGCGCAGAAAAAGGGTCGGCTGGAAATTGCCAATGGCGGAGTTGTCTTTCTGGACGAAATCGGCGAACTCGCGCCGGCTCTGCAAGTGAAGCTTCTCCGTGTGCTTCAGGAACGTGAGTTCGATCGGGTGGGCGGTGTGCGGCCGATCTCGGTGGACATCCGTCTGATCGCAGCCACCAACCAGGACCTGGCACAGGCGGTGAAGGCTGGAACCTTCCGCAAGGATCTGTTCTATCGCCTGAATGTTCTCTCGCTGGTTATGCCGGCCCTCCGCGAACGCCGCGAAGACATACCCATGCTCGCCACTTATTTTGTCGCCAGGTATATCAAGAAACTCAATACCAAAGCCAAGAAACTTTCTCCCGAAGCCATGCAACGCCTGGTGAACTATGACTGGCCCGGCAATGTGCGCGAACTGGAGAACGCCATCGAAAGCGCGCTGGTGTTAAGTCTTTCGGATGTCATTCAACCGGAGGATTTGCCGGAGTCCATCCTGGAAAAAGCAGTTACCTCGCCTTCTGAAGGGGCAAAATATCACAATCAAGTAAGAGAGGCGAAAAAGCAGCTCATCCTCGATGCGTTAGAAGAGACCAAGCTGAATTACACGGAGGCGGCGCAGCTTCTCGGCGTGCACGTAAATTATCTCCACCGTTTGATTCGTAATCTCGATCTCAAAGACACACTTCGCTCATCACCCAGCCTGCGCCCTGCGGCAGAACAGTCTCACCGCAGAGACTCAAGGCAGTTGGAGACTTAGCAAAGTCGCGGGGTTCAAATAAACTCCCTCCCAGCGGACAGCCACATGCAGATGCGGTCCAGTGGCGCGGCCGGTTCCACCGCTCACCCCGATTTTCTGTCCGCCAGTAACGTGCTCGCCTTCCTTGACCTCGATTTTCGAGAGATGCATATAAAGCGTGAGCAGTCCCTGACCATGGTCGAGCACCACACAATTACCCTCGAAGAACAACTGCTGCGCCAGTAAAACCGTTCCGCTATTCAGCGCTGCAACCGGCGTTCCTTCCGAGACGGCATAGTCCAGCCCCTCATGGACGCTTTGTGTTTTGCCATTGAAGGTGCGCGAGGTTCCAAACACATCGGAGATTTCCGCTTTCACCGGAGCGTGGAAGCTGCCCGTCCACTCGCGCTCGGGAGTTACGTGCGAAAACGCCTGTTGTTTAATCGCCTTATCCTGACTTATTTTCTGAAGTTGTTCGGGATTCGGTTCCGTATATTGTTTGGGCACGCTGGCCGCGATGCTGTGATATTTTCCTTTGCCCACTGCGATTGGTTTTTCAAACGAAAGATCTTTCCCGCTGGCACTGACTCCCTTCAACTCCAGCGGATACTTTCCGGGCCGGGTTTCCAGGCTCGCGCCCGCAATCCCGTACCAGACTTTGCCTTGTGGATCGGCAGAAAAGAACACTTCATGCTCCAGCCATTTGCCGGAAAGCGACTTCAAGCGTTCCGGCGGAGTCACGCGAAACACTACCGGCGATCCGTTAATCAGTCCTACGGGCTGCAGCGTAATCGACCAGGAGCCTCCCGCCCCGCTCTTCGCCGGGGAGCCAGGAACCTCAATTGCGCGCAGAGGCAGCAGGCTAAACAGTACGCCGACGAAGACGAGCGCTAAGCCTCTGCAGCCGACCAATGAGAATGATGAGATTGTCGAGGACGAACCCATTCTAGAGTGAGCCTAGCACTGATGCCTACATCAAGCAGGACCAAATCCTTCCGGTAGAACCCTGTTTCGCACCTACGGGACCCAACCAGCGGCAGGATCGTAAGTTATTGGCTCATAAGCAGAACACGATGGTAATCACCTGGAATCGTTTTGGCCAGACATTTAGGTCACCCTGAGCCAGAATCATCTAATGTCCGAGAGTTCGCCCCGTCAGGTTGGCGCACAAGTGTTTATCGCAGCCATGGCGCTTGCCGCGCTGGGGTGCTTCTGTGTGGCGTTGACCCACTGGCAATCGACAGACCCGCTCAAGTTCCTGTGCTATCTGGCAGTTGCACTTCTGGCTTCCTCTCTCAAGATTAAACTGCCCGGCATCAACGGGACCATGTCGGTCAACTTCCTGTTCATTCTCCTGGGGGTTCTGGAGATGAGCTTTGCCGAAACCCTGGTGATGGGTTTCGGGGCAGTGCTGGTTCAGTCTTATTGGAAGTCGTCTAACCTAAAGCCGATCCACGTCATTTTCAATTTTTCGCAGTTGCCGGTTGGAACAGCAGCAGCATACGTCGCGTACCAATTCGTCACAACCCACGGACTGCACCGAAACGATCCGCTCGCGCTGGTTCTGGTAGCGATCACCTACTTCGCCTTCAACACGTTTGCGATGGCAACCATCATCCGGTTGACTGAAGGCAAGCCGGTTTTGAAAGTGTGGTCGGAATGCTATTTCTGGTCGTTCCCTTACTACCTCGTTGGCGCGGCCATCGCTGGTTTAGTGAGCTTCCTGAACCGGCACATCGGATGGCAATCTTCGCTTCTGGTCCTGCCTCCGGTGTATCTGATGTACCGGTCGTACCGGCTGTACCTGAGCAAGCTTGAAGATGAAACCCGTCACGCCGAGCAGGTGTCCAATCTTCACCTGCGAACCATTGAAGCTCTCGCACTCGCGATCGAGGCCAAGGATCACACCACGCACGATCACTTGCAGCGGGTCCGCATCTACGCTATGGAGCTGGCCAAAGATCTTGGCTTGAGTGCAGACGAAACCGAGGCCTTGCAGGCTGCGTCGGTTCTGCATGACATCGGCAAACTCGCGGTTCCGGAACACATCATTTCCAAGCCAGGGAAACTTACGCCCGAAGAGTTCGAGAAGATGAAGATCCACCCGATTATTGGGGCGGAGATTCTGGAACAGGTGGAGTTTCCTTATCCGGTCGTGCCTATCGTCAGCGCGCATCACGAGAAGTGGGATGGTAGCGGCTATCCCAACGGACTAAAAGCCGAGGACATACCGATCGGAGCGCGAATTCTCGCGGCGGTCGATTGCCTCGACGCTCTGGCTTCGGATCGCCAGTACCGCCGGGCTTTGCCGCTCGACGAAGCTATGGCACGCGTGGTCGACGAAGCTGGCAAAAGCTTCGATCCGCGCGTGGTCGAAGTTTTGCAGCGGCGCTACGTCGAACTCGAGAAACTCGCCCGCTCGCAGCCCGTGAAAGCTCCCGCCAAGCTGTCGACCGACGTGAAGGTCGAACGCGGACTAGCGCCGGCCGCGGGTTTCGCGGAAGCTGAAACTCCTGCTTCGCAGCTACCGGACCAACGCCGCGACTATCTTGCCTCCATCGCAGCCGCGCGCCAAGAAGCGCAAATGCTTTTCGAGTTGAGCCACGACCTGGGCAATTCACTCAGCGTAGACGACACGCTATCCATGCTCTCGGTGCGGCTGAAGCGGCTCGTCCCCTACGACTCGATGGCGGTGTATCTCAAGCAGGACAACCTACTGACTCCGGAGTACGTGAGTGGGGATAACTTTCGCTTGTTCTCGTCTTTAAGAATTCCGCTGGGCGAAGGCTTATCCGGATGGGTTGCGCAGAACAGCAAGCCGATTCTCAACGGCAATCCCTCGGTTGAGCCGGGATACCTCAACGATCCCACCAAGTACAGCACGCTCCGATCGGCGCTGGCGGTGCCGCTCGAAGGAGTTGGGGGCGTGGTCGCGGTGCTGGCGCTTTATCGCACGCACCAGGATGCGTTCACTAAAGATCACCTGCGAATTCTGCTGGCAATCAGCTCTAAACTCGGATTTACCATCGAAAATGCGCTCAAATATCGCTTAGCCGAAGATTCCGCGACTACTGATTATCTGACCGGGCTTCCCAACGCGCGGTCACTTTTCCTGCACCTCGATCGTGAGATTGCGCGATGCAAGCGCTCCAAGCTGCCGCTTGCTGTATTCGTCTCCGACCTCGACGGGTTCAAACAAGTGAACGACCGCTTCGGCCACTTTCAGGGCAACAAACTTTTGGAGATGTTTGCTAAAGGTTTGAAAGACTGCTGCCGCGAATATGATTATGCGGCGCGCATGGGCGGCGACGAGTTCGTTCTCATAGCGCCCGGCCTCACGCAGGATGCTGCGGCGGAAATGGCGCAACGGCTGGAGGCCATCATCGCCGAAGTCGGCAAAGCTGTTTGCGGCGAGGGCCTGGTTTCGGTGAGCATCGGCCAGGCTTTCTATCCCGCAGACGGCACGAACGCTGAGCACCTGCTCGCCGAAGCCGACCGCCGCATGTATGCCGTAAAGAGTTCCCACCACGCCACTGCCGGCCCGGACAAAGAAGCGCGGTCGGCGAGCGCAACCAGTTAATCGGTCTTCCGAATCTGGGTCGCTCCATCCCGATTCCTATGCACATATTCTGGTGCACAATTTACCTCAAAAAAACTCTCGTTTTCCGCCCAAAATCTAGAAAACAAACGATCGGAATTCTTTGTTCCTCCTAGATCTATGGTTCCAAAGGTAGTTAGAGGTAAAATCTTGGAAACATTGGAGTTACGTCGTCTATCGAGTCGAAAGAAAACCGTCGTTTCCGCGCAAGAGATTGAAAACAAACAGCCGGACCTCTCGGCGGTCGAAGGCAAAATATTCGAAACATTGGAGTTACGTGGTTTTCGGCGGTCCGCAGTCCGGTTTCGAAATACAGCACAAGCCCACCGTGCACCAAGTTCAGCTGGGCTCACAGTGGCACGGCGCCCTTTATTAAATTGTCAAAGATCCCGACGATTATCTCTGAGATAACTCTTACGCCTGTATGTTATCGGAAGTGATCGACCAAAATCAAGCAGAAAGCGTACGGCGCTGCGGGCTTGTTCCAAATTGGGAATCTCGTTGCCCGCCCTCTCCGCAAAGCACGCGGGGAAGGATGGGCCACCCCCGCAATGGAATTGTGCGCTATGTGCGTTCCTCAGCGAGTGGGGAAGCAACGCCTCGGCGGGCGACCAAAACTAAAGTAGCGTTCTAACTCGGCATCCCGAAGGCTCGTATTTTTCAGCCGGGCTTCGGATTTGCCGCGTAGGGTTTCGAAAACGAGTGAACTCCAAGTTGCGTTCTCTGCATTCCAGCGTAGAATGTCCGCAACCGCCCTGACCGGATTGTCGCAACCTTAACGGGGGCGAACCCAAAAGACGAGGCGAAGACGACCATGACCCCGAAAACCAAACTGATTCTCGGAATACTCACCGCTGCGGCAATGTTTGTCCTCTCTTTTGCCATCCCGCGCGGCGGCACATTGCAGGAGGCACAAGCCGCCCAGTTTCCCGTGACGGTTGGCGTGTGGGCCATCTTCGTGTTGCTGTTCGTGAAACTGAAGTAAGAAAGCTCGGTGCGCCAAGCGCCTGGTAAAGGGTGGTCCACCCGATAAATACAAATCACTTCGTCGAAAATTTGTAGACCGTGGTTGATTCGAAGTGCTGTCCGGGTTTGAGTTCTGCGGTCGGAAAATTTGGATGGTTGGGCGAATCCGGGAAATGCTGGGTTTCGAGACAGAATGCGTAGCGCCGGTTGTAGACCTTGCCATCTTTACCGTGAATTCCGTCTAGAAAGTTCCCGGTGTAGAGCTGGATGCCCGGCTGCGTCGTCAGTACTTCGAGCACGCGGCCGGAATGCGGGTCGTAAGCTTGCGCCGCGAGAAATAATGATCCAGCCTTTTCGTTATTCAGGACCCAGTTGTGGTCGTAACCATTTCCCATTTTTAATTGCTGGTCGTCCTGATCGATACGGGCGCCGATCGCCATCGCTGTCGTGAAGTCGAATGGAGTTCCTTTGACACTTCGCAGTTCGCCGGTGGGAATCGAGACTGCATCGATCGGCGTGAATCGATCGGCTTTGATCATGATCTGCTGCTGGAGGATGTCTCCGTTGCCCTGACCGGCGAGGTTGAAGTAAGCGTGGTTGGTCAGGTTGAGCACGGTGTCTTTGTCGGTGGTTGCACTGTAATCGATTTTGAGTTCGTTCTTATCGGTCAGCGTGTATACGACTTTGACCGGCAGGTTTCCGGGGAAACCTTCTTCTCCGTCTTTGCTCAGGTAGGTAAGTTCGAGCGCCTGGCCAGCGTTGCTGGAAACATCTCTCGCCGTCCACACCCGCTTGTTGAAACCGCCATGCAGATGATTGTCACCGTCATTCTTGGCCAACTTGTAAGTGATGCCGTCAAGGGTGAAGGTGGCGTGGGCGATTCGGTTCGCATAACGTCCGACAGTCGCGCCGATGTAGGCTTTGCCGGTCGCGTAGCCGTCGAGCGTGTCGTAGCCGAGTACGACGTCGTCGCGTTTGCCGTTTCGGTCGGGAACCATCAGTGAGACAACAGTCCCTCCGTAGTTCGTGATCGCGGCTTCCATGCCATTCTTATTGGTGAGGATATAAAGATCCACTTGTTGCCCGTCTTCGGTTTTGCCAAATGATTGCTTTTGCATTTTCGATTTCGCCTCAGCTTGCAGTCCAGATACAAACATCACTGCGATGAAACAAAACAGCATCCCGATAATCGTTTCGCGGCGTCTCAGCATTCATTATCTCCGTAAAAGAAACTTATAGCGGACTGTGCCGGCCCGACTTACTTTGAGCTGGACAGAGGTTCAATCTTGTCGATGACCACGGCATGCGAGCCGCCTCGTTCGAAAACTTTTCCCGTCGCCGTGACCTTCTGGCCTGCGAATGGCAGGAGTTTCGCGTTCTGACCGGACGAGGGCATCGCGTCATCAATCGGCCAATAAATCGTCCCGTCGTCGGACAGAATTACCAGCGGCGAACCCGCTTTCGCGCATGCCACTGCGCATTGTGGGCTTATAGGCTTCTTGAGGTTCTTGGTGAACGTGCAGGCGGAGTCGATCACATAGCCTTTGACTGTGCCTGATTGTCCGTTGTCGGCGGCCGCGAGGGCAACCGCGAGCAATCCAAGTGGGAGCGCCAATCGTATGATAGATTTTCGAAGATGCATAGCGTTTCTCCGTTTTAATATTCTATATAGTTCGGGTGCAAGGAAGAACCAACCAGTAGACCACCGATTATGCTGAGAGCCAAATCTCAGCCGGGACATTCCGACAGTTGCGCGAAGCGTTCGTGCTTCAAAAGCCTGCACCCGGAGTAATCCCCGCGCTCTCAACGCAATCGTAAACCCTGCCCGCCGCGAGTTTTTTGTATTCTTCGGTTCTGCCGTTGGGCCACTGAATTACTACGCGTTCAATCTCATCACGCTTTCCCAGACCGAACGTGACGGGAAGTTCAGATTGTGACAGGTAACTTGATCCACTCTTGACCGTACGGGATTGCGTCGTGCCCTCGTAATAAATTCGCACCGTCGCGTCGATTGCATCGCGGTTGGATTGCTTTCCTACAAGGTGAAAGCGGATGCTACGGTTCCCCGCGAGTTGGTCGTTGCGATAGAGATAAGCCGGTCCGTTGTTGGTGGTCATGAGAATGTCGAGATCGCCGTCACGATCAAAATCACCGTAGGCGAGACCGCGTCCGACCTTGGGCTGACCGAATGCGTCGCCGACTTCTGAAGTCACATCGCGGAAGGTTCTCTTCCCTGTGTTCAGAAAAAGCTGCGGCGGTTGCGCGTACCCGATGTTGCCGCGGATGTTGCGCACGGTGTCGTCGATGTGCCCGTTGGCCGCGAGTAGATCCAACATGCCGTCGAGGTTGGCATCGAGGAACATGCAACCGAATCCCAGTGTACTTTTCGAAGGAAGTCCGACGCCGGCCTGGGTCGCGATATCTTCGTACGTGCCGTTGCCGAGGGCGCGATACAGCCCGATCATTTCGTTGTCAAAATTCGTAATGGCCACGCCGGCTGTACCTGAATTGTCGAAATCGGCGGCATCGACACCCATTCCAGCGCGCGCCTTGCCGTCGACGCTGAAGGCGATTCCCGCTTCAACGGCGACATCTTTAAACGTGCCATTGTGCGCGTTGCGATAAAGTTTGTTGGGCTGGGTGTCGTTGGCTACGAGCAAGTCGGGCCAGCCGTCCTGGTCGTAGTCGAGGATGGCGACGCCGAGCGATTTCGAGCTGCTGTCGAAAATGCCGCTGGTCGCGGTGACATCCTCGAAAGTTCCATCACCGCGATTGTGAAAGAGCCAGCAGGTTTCTCCGCGGTAGGCTTCGGGCGTGCAGTAGGACTTATGTTTTCCATCCAGGCTGCAGAACACGTCGTGCTCCGGCGACCACTTCACGTAATTGCAGACAAAGAGATCGAGCCGGCCGTCGCGATCGAAATCAAACCATAGCGCGGATGTACTCATGGCTTGGCGCTTGCCGAGGCCGCTGGAGTTCGTAACGTCCGTGAATGTGCCCTTGCCGGTATTTTTGAAAAGCCGATTCTGACCAACACACGTGATCAGGATGTCGGGGAAGCCGTCGTTGTTGTAATCGCCCACGGCGACACCCATTCCGTACATCTCTACATCGAGGCCGGCTTTGCGGGTTACATCGGTAAACGTGCCGTCGCGGTTATTGCGGTAGAGCTGGAGCGTGGACGTTTGCCGCTTGTGGCCTGGCCAGTCCATGCCATTAACAAGGAGAATGTCCTGCCAGCCGTCGCGGTCGTAGTCGAGAAAGGCGCAGCCTGAGCCGAGCGTCTCCGGGAGAAGTTTACCTCCGTAGGCGCCGCTGTTGTGCTGGAATTGGATGCCAGCTGAGCGGGTAACGTCGACGAGCTTGAAACCTGGGCTGGATATTTCTGGCGCCGCGCCGGCGAATAATTCGAGCGGCAGCACTGAAGCCGATGCAGCACCTGCGAGCCCGCGCAAGAAAGATCGACGGTTCACCGAATGTTCACCAGGCCGCTCCGAATAGCGTAGACCACGAGCTCGGCAGTTTTGTGGATTCCGAGGGCATCCATGATATTGGCACGATGAACGGCGACCGTGTTCGCGCTGAGGTCCAGATCGATCGCAATTTCCTTGTTCGACTTGCCCGCGACGATCAGTTTCAGCACTTCGAGTTCACGTACCGTGAGTCCGGATTTTCCTTCGCCCTTCAAATTGGTCGCGCGGCTCACTTGCGGGTCGAGCACAATTTCTCCCGCAACGACTCGGCGGATGGCCGTCACCAACTCCATGTCAACCGCGCTCTTCAGAATGTACCCGTGAGCGCCGGCATCGAGCGCCTGATGCACCCAGGTATCTTCGGAGTGCATGCTCAACATCAAGATGTGCGTCTCAGGGAACTTCTCGAGAATGCGCCGGGTGGCGTCTAATCCGCTCATGTTTGGAAGAGCGCAGTCCATCACGATCAATTGCGGGCGTAGTTGCTCTGCAAGTTTGACTGCCTCAACTCCGTCGCTGGCCTCTCCCACAACTGTAATATCGCGAGCATCCTCGAGGATGCGCCTGAAGCCGCGGCGCACCAGGCTGTGATCATCGACTAGCAGCACGGAAATCTTATTGGACATGCGGCTCCGTTTTTTCGATTGGGACTCTCAAACGAACCAAGGTTCCTCCTTCTGCCGGCTTGAGAAATTCGATGATCCCGCCCAACAATTCCGCGCGCTCGCGCATCGCGACCAGTCCAATGCCTGACCTTGCGGTGCCTTCCACAAATCCAGTGCCGTGATCTTCAACCTCAAGCTCCAAACTCTCCGGCATGAAACGAAGCCGAACCCACGCTTGCCGGCTTCCAGAATGGCGCGCGAGGTTGTTCAAAGCCTCCTGCAGGATGCGATAAATATGGACGCCCACGCTGCCGTTCACTGGAAACGGCGTTCCCGATTTCACGTAGGATATTTCAATTCCAGTTTGTCTTTCCACCGTCGGGATGTACCAGTCAATCGTACTCTCAAGTCCTGCTTCATCCAGCATAACGGGATGAAGCGCCTGCGAAAGACTGCGGACCTTGTCGAGCGTAGACTGCGCGATTTCCGAAACTTCTCGCAACTCGGCGCGCAGTGGCGAGTCTTCCGGCACGTGATTTCGGGCGCGGCTCAGCATGGATCCAATCGCGGTCAGGATCTGTCCGAACTCGTCGTGAAGCTCGCGCGATATGTGCAGTAACGTCGACTCTTGCGTTGAAATCAGCTTCTGAGCCAGTTCGCTGCGTTGCTCGGAGAGCGCGGCAAGCTGGGCGAAAAGCCGGCGATTGGATTGGATGAGGTACAAGCTGGTGAGCAGAATCGCGATCAGGATCGCCGTAAAAAATATGTAGACCTGCTTCTGTACACGATCGTAGATTCGCCCGATGCGCAGCGCGACCTGCTCTTCGCTTTCGTTGTTCTGCACCAGCAACCGCGCGACCGCCGTGCTCAGGGCCGCCTGACGCGCTTGTAACGAAACGCGAATCTGCGTGCGCGCGTCGTTTTGCTCGCGGTCACGAGCAAGAGCGAACGTACGATCGACGGCATCCCAGAATTGCGCTATCGAATTGCTCAAGAATTCTCTTTGCTCGGGAGTACGCTCGGCCACTGCGACTTGCTCTTCGAGCTTGAGCGCGTCGTCCAAGTCCGCGCGGATGCGCTCGAACTGCGCCGACCACGCGGTGAGCGGATACGGTTCGTCGTTGTCGAGCATGTCGCGCATGGCGAGCGCGAGTGAATTCAAATCATTCTGGATGCGCAGGAGTTGAAGCGAGTCTTTGCGATTCCGGCCAGCAAGGCCGTTTTGCAGTTCGCGAAGCCCCGAAATTTGCACCGTGATGTACCACGAATACGCCACTACCGCAGCGAGAGTAATGATGAGCCCCAGGAACAAACCCGGGGTTGGAGAGCGGCCAGACGCAAGCGGGCGAAGCACGCTCCGAGGATATAACGCGGGCGGGGCAAGTTCCAACGATGCGGCCTCGGAAGACCAGTGATCGTCGCACTTCTACTACTTTCACATTATTGACCAGCCCTTTGCTGTCTCTATAATCACGTAACTCTCGTGGGCTCAGATCAACTTCAGATGGACGAGGAACACTTGACCGCAAAGCGCAGATCTGTGCGCAGAAGATTGCTCGCAACATTGGGTGTGATCGCACTCTTGTGGGTGTTCGCCTGCGGGTCGCTCTACGCAGTCATGCGGCAATCGCCAGAGACCTTTGCGCGGGTCATGGCGCGAATACCGGGTCCGGTTGCGTTTCTCGTGCTTCCATTTGAAACCTTGTGGATGCGTGCTCGTGCCGGCAAACTGCGTGTGGGAGATCCTGCGCCCGACTTTACTCTGACGAAGCTGGACAAAAGCGCACAGGTGCAGTTGTCGGCGTTTACCGCTCAACGACAACCGGTGGTGTTGATCTTCGGAAGCTACACTTGACCTCCATTTCGGCGGGAGGTTCCTGCCCTCAACAAGCTCTACCAGCAATACGGAAAGCAAGTCGCGTTTCTGGTGGTGTACATTACCGAGGCGCACCCCAGCGACGTCTGGCAGATGCAGAGCAATATTAAGGACAATGTTGTCTTCGCCAGTCCGAGGAGCGAAGAAGAACGTAGTTTCGCCGCGGGTGCCTGCGTCCGCAAGCTCGGGATCGATATTCCTGCCGTACTCGATGAATTCGGCAACTCGACGGAACAGGCGTACACGGCTTGGCCAGACCGCCTTTACTTGATCGATGCGACCGGCCACGTGGCGTACAAAAGCAAACCAGGACCCTTCGGGTTCGATGCCGAAGCGTTGAAGAATGCCGTGAGTCGTGTAGCGCAAGTCCACTAAAGCCTGCAGGGTTTTTAACTACCCAAAGTTCAAATTCCGGAAAGCCTTGCCGCATACCCGATTCCATTAAGAGCTATCCAAGCACGCCTTTCCAAACTGCGATAAACTTCTTGCCGCAGATATTTAGCTCCTTGTCCAACGTGTCAAGCCAAGTCGATTCGCCATTGGTTCGCGAGACCACCCATTCCTTTCAGAGCCAGGAGATTTACCCATGCATATTCTGAGATTCGTCCTCATAGTCGTTCTCTGTTCCGTGGTCGGCTTCGTTGGTGCGAACGCCCAAAGCATGCCCGCCGCTGAGAGCGCTCCCAAACTGGAGCACTTCGATATCAACTTGGTCGATAAATCGCTCGATCCCTGCCAGGACTTCTACGAATACGCCTGCAGCAAGTGGAATGCCGCCAACCCCATTCCCGCTGACCAGGTAGCGTGGGGCACCGGCAGCGGGCTGCGGTATTGGAATGAGAATATTTTGCGTGAAGCTCTACAGAAAGCAGCGGCGCAAAGCAGTAATCGCACGGACTACGAACAGAAGATCGGCGATTACTGGGCTGCCTGCACGGACGAATCAGGAATCGAATCGGCCGGAACACGCGATTTAAAAGCGGGATTGGAACGCATCGATCAGATGAAAAACAAGTCTCAGCTTGCGGGCCAGGTGGCCTACGTTCACATGGCTGTTCCGGGAGCATGGGACGGCGACGATAATCAGACTCGTGCTGCGCTCCTGGGTTTCGGCCAGCAGCAGGATTATGACGATGCATCCAAGGTTGTCGCCTCTATCGATCAAGGCGGACTGGCACTGCCCAACCGCGATTTTTATATAAAGGACGACGCGAAATCCAAGGAAATCCGTAGTCAGTACGAAACTCACATCGGCAAGATGCTTGTGCTTGCAGGAGAAAACGCACAACAAGCTGCAGCCGATGCCAAGACGATTATCGGTATAGAAACCGCCATGGCACAGGCCCAGATGGACAATGTGGCGCGTCGCGACCCGAAGAACCTGAATAACAAAATGAGCTTGGAGCAAGTCCAGGCGTTGACCCCTTCGTTTGATTGGAAGGTCTATCTCAAGGTGGTCAATGCCCCGCCGTCTTCGCCGCACTACATCGTAAGTTCTCCCGAATTCTTTCGCGCCCTTGAACCGTTAATTCAACAGCATTCTGTCGACGATTGGAAGGTGTATTTGCGCTGGCACCTGATCGACGGGTCCGCGCCTTATCTGGGCAAAGCGTTTGTCGATGAAAACTGGGGTTTTTATTCCCACACGTTGCTGGGAGCAAAACAACAGCTGCCTCGGTGGCGCCGATGTGTCCGGGCTGCCGACCGCGATCTCGGAATGGCACTCGGGCAAGCTTACGTGGCGGCGGCTTTTCCGCCGGAGAGCAAACAGCGCACGGTTGCCATGGTACACGACATTGAACACGCTCTCGACCAGGACATCACCAACATTGACTGGATGCAGCCGGCAACGAAGGAGCAGGCGAAAATCAAGCTGCGCGCTATAGAAGACAAGATTGGGTATCCGGATCACTGGCGCGATTATTCGTCGGTGCAAATCACGCGCAACAGCTATCTCAATAACGTTCACGAAGCGACCGCCTTCGAGTTTCACCGCCAGCTTGCCAAGATCGGCAAACCTGTCGACCGCGAAGAGTGGGGCATGACACCCCCGACGATCAATGCCTACTACAGCTCGCAACTGAATACCATCAACTTCCCTGCTGGCATTCTGCAGCCGCCGTATTTCGACAGCGCCATGGAGGATGCGGTGAATTATGGCGCCATCGGTATGGTGATTGGACACGAACTCACCCACGGCTTCGACGATGAAGGCCGCAAGTTCGACGCCCAAGGAAACCTGCGCGATTGGTGGACTCCGGCGGACGCAAAGGCCTATGAAGAACGTGGCGAGTGCATCGCCAACGAATACACCGAGGAAATCCCGGAAGCTGGAGTGAAGCAGAACGGACACTTAACCCAAGGGGAGGACACGGCCGACAACGGCGGCCTGCGACTGGCCTTTATGGCGGTGACTAACAAACTCCAGTTACAAGGCAAGTCGGTCGATGCCAAAGACGCTGATGGCTGGACTCTGCGGCAGAAATTCTTCTTGTCCTATGCCAACCAGTGGTGCCAGCAGTATCGTCCTGAACTCATGCGGACGGTCGTCCTAACCAACCCGCATACCATCCCGAAATACCGGGTGAACAATGTCGTCTCTAACATGCCCGAATTTCAAGAAGCGTTTTCCTGCAAGAAAGGCTCGCCCATGGTGCATGCGAATCAATGCAGGGTGTGGTGATGTTTTCTTGCTCACGAGAAGCAGAAAGTGAACGGAGGGATTTGCTTCCATGTTGAAAAGATTTTTGACTGTATCTTCATCATGTCTATTCGTTGCAATTTTCGCGTTTCCACAGCAGACCGCGCCTAGTCACTTCGACGGCAAAACCTGGTGGGATCACGTCAAAGTTCTTGCCGACGACAACATGGAAGGCCGCGAGACCGGCAGTGCCGGCCTGCGCCGAGCGGAGGCTTACATTGTCGATCAGCTAAAGCAGGCGGGCCTTCAGCCTGCGGGGACCGATGGTTTCTACCAAACAGCGAGATTCGAATCGCGGCAGATTGTCGAAAAGGATTCCAGCCTCGCCCTCGTCCGCGACGGTAAAGTTGAGCCGCTCACCCTCGGCGAAGATGCTTACTTCAGCACGCGAGTCGATCTTGCACCCGAACTAAAAGCGCCGCTGGTTTTCGTGGGATACGGATTGAGCATTCCCGAGAAAAACTACGACGACCTCGCAGGCCTCGATCTGAATGGCAAAGTAGTGGTGATTTTGAATGGTTCACCCGCCGACATTCCAGGAGCCCTGGCGTCGCATTATCAAACTGCCGCGGAACGATGGAAAACTCTTCATAAGGCCGGAGCAGTCGGAGTCGTTGCCATTGCCAATCCCGCGAGCATGGATATTCCATGGTCTCGTATGTCGCTAAGCCGCACCCGTCCCAGCATGGCGTTGGCTGATCCGGAATTCAACGAGACCGAAGGCGAGAAGCTGGTTGTGGTCTTCAATCCGGCGAGCGCGGCAAAGCTTTTCGAGGGATCGGGACACAGTTTTGAAGAAATTCTAAGTGCAGCGAAGGAACGCAAGCAACTGCCGCGCTTCCCGCTGACAGCCTCGATCGAGGCGAAAGCTAAGGTTGCAAAGAAGAGCCTCGAATCGGCCAATGTCATTGCAAAGCTGCCGGGGAGTGATCCGCAACTCAAGAGCGAATACGTCGTTCTGTCTGCGCACATCGACCACTTAGGCATCGGCGAACCCATCAACGGCGATCGTATCTATAACGGCGCAATGGATAATGCGTCTGGGAGTGCTTTGCTGCTCGACGTCGCGGCTTCATTGAAGAAATCGCCGGAAAAGCTCAAGCGCTCGATTCTGTTTCTATTCGTGACCGGAGAAGAAAAAGGGTTGCTCGGCTCAAAATATTTCACGGCACATCCCACGGTCGATCCAAAGTCGATGGTGGCGGACATTAATGTAGACATGTTCCTGCCCATTGTTCCGCTTAAGGTTCTCACTGTGTTCGGGCTGGCGGAGTCCGATCTCGGCGACGCGGCCCGTGAAGTCGCGGAGGCACATGGCATCACTGTACAAGCGGATCCCGAACCGCAACGCAATATCTTCATCCGCAGCGATCAATACAACTTTATCCGACACGGAGTTCCGGCGTTAGCGATGGGAGTTGGCGCCGCGCCCGGCTCTCCCGAACAGAAGATCTTCAAAGAGTGGCTCACCCAGCGCTATCACGCACCGTCCGACGATTTGAATCAGCCTGTAGATCTGTCGGCAGCCGCGCTCTATGAAGAAGTAATTCGCGGCCTGATGATTTCGGTCGCGCAGAACCCGGAGCGGCCGCAGTGGAAGCAGGATAGTTTCTTCCGCAGATACTCCGTGGCCGCAGGCAAATAAGTCGGCTGAGAAACTTTCTTACTGTGGCGTAGCTGGAACGTAGACTCTATCCGCGCTCACCAGTTCCGCATTTGGTATCTCGGTCTGCAGCTTGATTCGCTCCATCCCCGCCTTTTTTTGTGGCTTGGGAATAAACGTCAGCAGGTATTGATTACCCAGCTTGCGGCCTACGTCCTGAAGATAAGGGGTGAATGAAACCGGGGGGGCGGAGCCGATGAGGTAATAACTCTCGCCACCAGTCTCGTCGGCAAGCTGAGAAAGATAATTCTGACCCCAGTAGGTGCGCCAATAACTGTGGCCGTAGTGTCCTTCGCCCGGCGTGTAGATGGTGTAAACGATGACTCCGGCGCGCTGGGCTTGTTCGATAACCGTATCGACATATGCATTGTCCGGGCCGCTGCCCCAGTATCGGTCAATGCCGTCGGTAGCCATGATGACCTCACGACGTTCGGGATTTTCCGGCCAACGTTTGATCAAGTCACCCAGAGAAAAATACGGGCTCGCGTTGGCGCCAGGATTTCCCAGCGGAAGGCGGAGCGCTTTCGCCGCAAGCGCGTGATCAGTGGTGAGATTCTGCAGGACCTGCGCAATGCCATTCTGCATGTACGCAATCCCAACTTTTGTCGACACAGGCTGTGCCAGGATGAACTGGCGGATATCTTCCAGCTGTGAACCCAGGCTTACGTTCGATGAATCGTCAAGCATGATGAACAATTCGAGCCCCGCGTGGTCGCCCTGCAACGGCAGCCAGCCGGTCACCTTGTCGCGGTCGCGACCTTGATACACCATCACGTCGTCGCGAGTGATGGTGGGAATGTTGGAGCCGTGACGCGCTTCAACGGTCGCCACCAGGTTCACGGAGGGCCCTGCGGGCGCCGGGCTTTCCTGAGCGATGGCCACTTGCACGGTAGCAAACAAAGCGACAATTGCGAATAGCATCGCAAGTAGCGGGCAATACTTTTTCATAAACTTCTCCTTTCGAACAGAAGTTCATCTCGGATGCCTATTAAGACCAGCTACTTTATAGGATGCCTGCGCGAGCAAAACGAGTACCTAAATTCTTAGCTCTTTGGAATCATAGACGCTTGCACTTTTACCCTGCCGACGACGATACTGGAATTACACAAACTATGAAGACAAACCTCTCTTTTGCCAACCCAGCAGAAGTCGAAACCGAATGCCTAGCCGTGGTGGTCCTTGATCACGGCTCAAAAGATAAAACCGAAGTCAGGGTCGAGGCTGGCGATGGCGCTGATAGAGACGCCGCGACCGAAGTGATTGCCAGCGGTGAAGTTACTGGGAAGATATTCGAAACGACGTTGCTGCATCGCCCCGCAAAGCTGAAGGCAAAACGCCTGCTGTTGCTGGGTGGCGGCAAGGCCAAGAATTTTACCGCTTCCGAGTTGCGCAAGCTGGCTGGCGTTGCCGTCCGATACCTAAAGCCGAAGGGGATTCGCAGCTTGGTATTTCTGGCGCCCCAAAACATCGAGAGCGACGAAGCGGTGAAGGCTATTGTGGAGGGCGCTTTCGTCGGCAACTTCGACCCCGACACTTATAAGAGCGACCGCAAAGATCAGAGGATCGACTCAGTGACCGTGGTTACGCAAGGAGATCAGGTCAAACTGCAAAAGGCGATGGACGAAGGTCGCGTCATTGGCGAGTCGCAGAATTTCACTCGCGACCTGGTGAACGAGCCCAGCAACCGCATGACGCCAACCATTCTGGCGGAGCGCGCCCGAAAAATGGCGCAAGAAGTTGGCCTTAAAGCCGAAGTCTACGGCGCCGACAAATTGAAAGAATTGAAGATGGGCGCATTCTGGGGCGTCGCTCAAGGTTCGGACGAACCTCCCGCGCTGATCGTTTTGCGTTACGAGCCAGCGGACGCGCCTGCAACTCCGGTGCTCGGCTTGGTTGGGAAGGGCGTTACTTTCGACACGGGTGGTATCTCGATCAAACCCGCGGACGGCATGGAAAAGATGAAGTACGATATGGCCGGCGCTGCCGCAATGATTGGTGCGATGCGGGCAATCGCGCTGCTCAAGCCGAAGACCCGAGTCACCGCGATTATTTGCGCTACCGAGAATATGCCGTCAGGCAAGGCACAGAAGCCGGGGGACATACAGATTGCCATGTCCGGCAAGTCGATCGAGATTATCAATACTGATGCCGAGGGCCGGCTGGTGCTGGCCGACGGCCTGTGCTACGCGCGTCAGCTCGGTTGCACCCATCTAATCGACGCCGCCACACTAACTGGTGCAGTCGTGGTCGCGCTTGGCTATGTAAACGCGGGCGTGTTCGCGAACGACGAAAAGATGTACGAGCGTTTCAATCGTGCCACCGACGAAGCGGGCGAGAAGTTCTGGCGGCTTCCGCTCGACGACGAGTACAAAGACAATATCCGCTCCAACATCGCGGATATCGTCAACTCCGGTGGCCGCTGGGGTGGCGCAGTGAACGCGGCGATGTTTCTGAAGGAATTTGCTGAAGACACTCCGTGGCTACACCTCGACATCGCTGGCACCGCATGGATGGAAGAAAATAAACCCTGGATCGCGAAAGGTCCGTCCGGGATTGCGGTACGCAGCCTGGTGCAGTTCGCCCGGGAATTTAATAACTAGGCCTGCGAGAACCGTGTGGTTCCGAGCGAGATCCTTCTCACATCGCTGCCGGGACTGCGATCCCCATCACCGCCAAGGCGCGAGTCAATTCGCGGCGAACCACCGCGACCGTGGCCAGCAGAAATCTTTTTCGGCTCTCGTCCGGCTCAGCAAGAATGGGGTGCCGGTGATAAAAGGTATTGAAAAGCTGGGCTAACTGAAATACATGCTTGGCCAAATAAGCCGGTTCGGTAGTTGCAATGCATTGATCAATCACGTAAGACGTCTTCGAGGACGCCAGCCACAGCTCCCATATTTCATTCCCGTCCGCGCCGTTCAAGTACTTCTCGAAGTCGTCCGTAGAGACGTAGCTAGCTACGTCTCCGGCGAATGTGTCGGGATCGAAGCCACCCTTGCGAAAGATATTGCTGGCGCGTACGACTGCATACTGCGCGTACGGTCCTGTCTCACCCTCAAAGCTCAGCGCCTCTTTGAAATCGAACGCAATCACGGATGGTTTAGTGAACTTCAACATGAAATATCGCAGCGCGCCAACTGCAATCTGCGTGGCGATGGTCATGCGCTCTTCCTCACTTAACTGCGGGTGTCGCGAATCGACCTCCTTTTTCGCCGAGGCGATGAGCGTGTCAATTAAATCGTCGGCCTTTACTCCGAAACCTTTGCGCCCAGAAACTTCGATATAGGAACGCGCCTTGTCCTCCTCCGACAACTCGTAGCCCAGTTCGGCCGCGCAGCGCGGGGTGAGCGCGACCATCTCATAGGAAAAATGCGTGTAGTGATCGGCCTGCTCGTTATACCCAAGCCCGCGCAGCGCTTCGACGACAGTGTTCTGCGCCTCAGCCTGACGCGCATCAATCACATTGTAGATTTCTGCCACATCACCGAAGTGCGGATGGTTGGGGTCGCCGTTTGTCGTCGAAATCCAGCAGTCATGCCCATTGGGATAGCGATAAAACTTGCGATATCCAAAATCGCGTCCCAGCAATCCAAACTTCCATAAGTGGTAGGCAATGTCTTTGCCGACATAGCCCACGGTGCCATTCGATCGCACGATGACTTTCTGGTCTTCTTCAGCTACTTCTGTGTTCTCGGCTTCTTTTGGGATCACTTTTCCCCGCCGCATCACCCAGCAACCCTTATTCTTGCCTTCGGTCTCGAAGGAAAGCACGCCGGCGTCCTTGAGCTTGGCGAAAGCTGCGTCCCAGAAGTGCAGGTGGAGGATTTCGCTTTCGCGAGGAAGAAAATCGTATTCGATATCCAGCCGGTCCATGGTTTCGAGATGGCGGCGTAGCACAGCGAGCGAGATCAAGTCGGCGATTGCCGCGGTCTCGTTTCCACCTTCCTCGAGCGCGTGCAACACTTGCACGCGGGCATCTCGATTCTGCTTATCTTGCTCGTACCAGCGTGAGACCTGTGCGTACAAATCCCAGCAGAAGTAATCGAAACGCGGCAGGCGGGTGAGCGCTTCGATTTCGGCGCGCGATTTTTTTTCTAAATGTAAGAACCCGACGATCACGTCCGCAACTTGCACGCCGGTATTGTCGATGTAATTCTGGATATCGACTTCCCTGCCGGCAAAACGCAGCAGGCGGACGAATGTATCGCCGAGAATGGCATTGCGCAGGTGTCCAATGTGCGCGGCCTTGTTTGGATTGATGCTGGAGTGCTCGACCAGAACTTTGCCGCGCGGAACCTCGGCCTTCGGTCTTTCATCGGCAGAGAGCGCGGAAGCAAGTTGTTCGCGCTTGACTCGTGCGTTGATGTAGCCAGCACCAGCGAGTTCGAGCCTCTCAAAGTCATCAATCGGCCCGATGCCGGCAACAATCTCTTCCGCAATCTTTCGGGGCGGCTTGCGCAGCTTCTTGGCCAACTCAAAAGCAAGTGGCAATGCATATTCGCCAAGCTCGACCCGAGGCGGCTGCTCGATGACGATCTTGGGCAAATCGAGACCGTAACTGCGGTGCAGGAACTTTCGAATTTGCTGAGCTAGCCGGCGTTCCAGATGACGATACAAGAATCCCTCGAAGCGGTTGACGAAAACAGTGATTGTAGCAGAGGGCATGCGCAACAGCGGTTTGACGCCATGTGCATGCTTCCCTATGATGAAAATCAAGCTCTATGCGTATAGCCTACCTTGATTGTTTTTCCGGCATCAGCGGCGACATGTTTCTGGGCGCGCTGGTCGATGCCGGTGTACCGAAGCAACTCTTCGAGCAAACGGTCGCGGCGCTGAATATCGATGCCCGGCTGGAGATTTCTCGGGTTAAGCGTAACGGCATCAGTGCAATTAAGGCAGATGTTTATTCGCATGGCGAGAAGGACCAGCCACGCGAGGCTTATCTGGAGCAGCACGAAGAACATTCTGGACCAGCCCACGAACACGAGGAACGGGCTCATCCACAAATTCACGAGCTCGAACACGCGAGTGCTCACGAATCTGAACCGATCGCCTTGTTAGAGCACAATTATGCGTTGCAAGGGCAAAGACCTTCGCCGACCAGAACCGCATCAGCGCTGGTCGAGGCGCATCGCGATGCGAAGCCAGCATCGCGCGAACACGAGCATGCTCACAACCATTCCCATGAACATGGACGTGGGCTGAATGAAATCCGCGGCATTATCCGCAAGGCGGCAATTAGCGACGGGGCGAAAACCTTAGCTCTCGCTATCTTCGAAGCGCTCGGCGTAGCAGAGGCCAAGATTCACGACACCACCATCGAGAAAGTCCATTTTCACGAAGTAGGAGCGGTGGACGCGATGGTGGATATTGTCTGCGCCGCAGTTGGGGTTGACTCACTCGGGGTCGACGAAATCGTCTGTTCGCCGCTGAACGTTGGCGGAGGCACCGTGAAGTGCGCCCACGGAACTTTGCCCGTGCCGGCGCCGGCGACGCTCGAGTTGTTGAAAGATGCGCCGGTGTATTCGTCTGGAATCCAATTCGAACTAGTCACACCAACTGGCGCGGCCATCGTCAAAACGCTGGCAAAACGATTCGCGCCATTTCCGGCAATGAAAATAGAAAAGACCGGCTACGGTGCAGGCACTCGTGACTTTGCCGGACACGCGAATGTTTTGCGGCTTGCCATCGGCGAAAGTCAGCCGGAATTTACGGCGGGGATCCCTTGCGATACGATCACCGTGCTCGAGGCCAATATCGACGACCTGAATCCGCAAGTCTTCGGCTATGTGATGGACCGTTTGCTCGAGGAGGGCGCGCTGGATGCTTTTGGCATGCCCGTGCAGATGAAGAAGAATCGCCCGGGCATGCTGCTAACGGTTCTTTGCCGCAACGAGGATGCACCGAAAATGATGGATCTGATTTTCACGGAAACGTCGACGCTAGGCGTGCGGCAGCGGGAGGAAAAGCGTCAAACACTCGCGCGAGAATGGGTGACGATAGCGACCCGATGGGGCGATATACGGATGAAGGTTGCCAGCATGAATGGCACAGTCACGAATTATGCTCCTGAATATGAGGATTGCCGGCGCATTGCGGCTGAATGCCATGTGCCTTTGAAAAGCGTCATGCAGGAAGTTCTGCAGGTTTATATGAACCGCCAACGCTGAAAAAATCATCAACAAAAGCGCACCAATCTTCGCGAAGGAAAGCATCAGAATTCCTTACCGTTGCTGAAATGAGCAAATGAATAAAAAGTTCTACATTACGACTCCGATTTACTACGTCAACGCGCGGCCGCACATCGGTCATGCTTACACCACGATTGCCTGCGACACGATTGCGCGGCGGCAGCGCATGCTGGGCGCAGACACCTACTTTCTCACCGGTACCGACGAGCATGGGCAGAAGATCGAACGCGCTGCGGAAGCCGCGGGCAAAACCCCGCAAGAATATACCGATGAAGTTTCGGCGCAGTTCCGCGCATTGTGGAAACGCATGGGCATCACCAACGACGACTTTATCCGTACGACCGAAGAACGTCACACAAAGCGAGTGCAGGAACTCTTCCGGCGCATTCGTGACAATGGCTACATTTACAAAGGCACGTACAGCGGCCAGTATTGCGTCTTCGACGAACTTTACGTGGATGCGGTTGAGCCTGGGACTCCTTGTCCGGAGTGCGGACGTCCGACGGAAACGGTGAAGGAAGAGAATTACTTTTTCAAACTTTCCGCGTTTCAGGACAAACTGCTGCAACTCTACACCGAGCAACCCGATTTCATCCGGCCCGAGACCAGGCGGAATGAAGTAATGTCATTCGTGCGCAGCGGACTGCGCGATCAGTCGATCAGCCGTTCGACATTCTCCTGGGGCATTCCCGTACCCGACGATCCTAAGCATGTGATTTACGTGTGGTTCGACGCGCTGGCAAACTACATTACCGCCATCGGCTACGGATCGTCGCACGAAGGCGCTCGGGAAGCGTTTAAGAAATACTGGCCGGCTGATGTACAGATGATTGGCAAGGAGATCGTTCGCTTCCACTGTGTGTATTGGCCCGCGTTTCTTATGGCAGCTGGGCTTCCGCTGCCCAAAGGTATTGTGGCGCACGGTTGGCTGCTGTTCGAGGAAAGCAAAATGTCGAAGTCGCGCGGAAACATCGTGCGCACGGAGACAATTCTCGATGTGCTTGGCGCGGATGCGCTGCGCTATTTCCTGCTGCGCGAGGTCGTGTTCGGCCAGGATGGATCTTTTTCTTTTGACGCGCTGGTCCAGCGCTATAACGCCGACCTGGCCAACGGACTCGGCAACCTCGCCAGCCGCACCCTGACCATGATCACGCGATATTTTCGCGGCGAAGTTCCGTATCCATCGGCTACGGTCTCGCAAAGAGCGGGAGACAGCGCTATAGCGGAAAGCGCGCGGAGAGTGATCGCCGAGTACAGCACGTTGGTAGATCAATATCAGTTTTCTCGCGCTCTGGAAGTCGCATGGAGTCTAGTCGCCGCGGTCGACAAATATATTGTTGAAAATGAGCCTTGGGCGTTGGGCGAGAAGCAGGATGAAGAAAGCCGATCGCGCTTGGCGACGATCTTATATACCAGCGCCGAAGCCTTGCGCATCGTGACCGCGCTGTCTCATCCGGTAATTCCCGACGCGACTTCGAGAATCTGGGCGCAGTTGGGACTGGGTGATATTCGCCAGTTCCCCCTCTCAGATTTAAAGTGGGGACAACTCCAACTGGGCACGAAGTTAGGCAATGTCGAAGCCGTATTCCCGCGCGCCGACAAGAGCGCGATCGAAAGGATGCAGAAAATGGAAGAGCAGCAACGAAGTGGGGCGACCGTAACCGAAGCGCATCCCGAGGCATCCACCGCGGCCGCGATTTCCGCTGTCGCTCCGCCAACCGCGCCCTCTGCAAACGCCGCAACTGTTCCCGTGAGCAAGATCAGCATCGAAGATTTCGCCAAGGTGGAACTGCGAGTGGGGCAAGTCAAAGTCGCCGAGAAAGTAAAAGGCGCGGATAAGTTACTAAGATTGGAAGTTGATTTGGGCACCGAGGTTCGCCAAGTGGTGGCCGGAATCGCCGAGTCATACGCGCCGGAGTTATTGATCGGGAGAAAAGTTGTCATCGTTGCGAACCTTGCTCCCAGAAAACTCCGGGGACTGGAATCGAACGGAATGATTGTGGCCGCGTCGCCGGAGGGCGGAAAGGCCGTCTTGGCAAGCTTCCTGGAAGATGTACCGGTCGGGACGAGATTGAAATAAAGCGAGCGTCTTTACCTGCATATCCGCAAGTCGTCCATTACGACACGACCAATGACCAACGACCAACGACCCATCTTCGTCGATTCCCACGCGCATCTTGAGACGGAGCAGTTCGAGGCTGACCGAGAACAAGTGATCGCGCGCGCCCGTGAAGCTGGGATCGAGACGATTCTCGCTATCGGCAGCGGAACCGGCCCAGGTTCTCTCGACTGTGCCATTCGACTCGCCGAACAGCACGATTTTATTTATGCGACGATCGGTATTCATCCTCACGAAGCCAAGCTGGCTCGGGATGCCGATTTCGAAGAAATGGCGCAACTGGCAACGCGACCCAAAGTCATCGCCTGGGGAGAGATCGGGCTGGATTATTTCTACGACCATTCACCACGCGACATTCAACAACAAGTATTCCTGAGGCAACTGGAGATGGCGCAAGCGGCCAGGCTCCCCATCGTGATCCACTGCCGCCCGTCTGACGGTACCGACGATGCGTGGGAGGATTGCCTGACGCTGTTGCGCGAACGCTGGGCGGGAAACGGCCTCGGCGGGATTTTGCACTGTTTCACCGGAACCATGGCCCACGCCACGCGAGCGCTCGACATGGGATTCATGATCTCTTTCGCCGGCAACGTTACGTTCCCCAAGGCGCAGCCGATTCGTGACGCTGCAAAACAGGTACCGCTCGACCGCATGCTGATTGAGACCGACTCGCCATTTCTCGCGCCCGTACCCCATCGAGGCAAGCGCAACGAGCCGTCGTTCGTAAAAGAAACGGCGCGGCAGATTGGCGAAATCCGCGGCCAATCGATGGAGGACATTGGCTTTCAAACAGCCAACAACTTTTACCGTTTCTTTTCACTTCACGAAAAGCTCAACTCCATTTAGCTTGTTAAGAGCATCTTTTGCTGGGGCTGCGTAATCTGTTACTTAGAAGCGAAATATCATGCCAGAGAACACTTTTGACATTGTGAGCAAGCTCGACCTGCAGGAAGTTTCGAACGCCATGCAGCAGGCGCTAAAAGAAATTCACACTCGTTTCGATCTGAAAGACTCGAAGTCGAACATCGAACTCGAAGGCAAGGACGCCATCAATCTGCACTCCGCTGACGAATACAAATTGAAAGCGGTCACAGAAATCTTTCAGCAGAAACTGGTGAAGCGCGGCGTCTCTCTGAAGGGCCTGACCTACGGAGCGGTCGAGCCCGCCGCCGGGGGCACGGTAAAACAGAAGATCACCATGCAGCAAGGCATCCCTATCGAGAAGGCGCGCCAGATCGTGAAGGTCATTAAGGATTCCAAGAAAAAAGTAAACGCCTCGATTCAGGGAGACCTGGTGCGAGTGAGCGGCAAAGATCGCGACGCCTTACAGGAAATCATTGCACTGCTGCGCGGCCAGGATTTTGGCATTGATACCCAGTTTACGAATTACCGAACCAACTAGGAAAGTTTTGGCACGTCTGCGCATGGGGCTTTTGAATTGGGGACGAACCGATTGAGTACGCCTGCCATCATCGACGGAAAAGAAATTTTTGAATTGCTGCGCGGCGACCTCTCTGCTATAGAGCGCGAGTTCGGGCGGGATACGGTTTCGGGCGTGGAGGCGATCACCGAGATTGGCGAATACCTTCGCAGCGGCGGAGGCAAGCGCATTCGTCCCATGCTCTTGTTGCTATCCGCCAAACTCTTCAATTACCCCGGACGCGGCGCCATCAAACTCGGCGCGGTCGTCGAAATCATTCACACCGCCACGCTGGTCCATGACGACATCATCGATGAGGCTCAGACCCGTCGTGGCCGTCCCGCTGCCAATACGCAATGGGGAAACTCGAAGTGCGTGCTGGCCGGCGATTGGCTCTACATGCAGGCGTTCAAGATCGCTGTGCAAGAGCGAAATTTCCGCATCCTCGACACCCTGATCGACCTTACCCAGCAGATGGTCGAAGGCGAATTGCTGCAGATGGAGAAACTGGGCAAGCTGATTTCTTCGGACGAACACTTCGATCTGATTTTCCGCAAAACCGCTTGTCTCTTCTCTGTGTGCATGCGCATGGGAGCGATCCTCGGCGGAGCGACTCCAGAGCAGGAAGAGAACCTCGCGCAGTACGGCCGCGATCTTGGTATGGCTTTTCAGCTTGTGGACGATGTCCTTGACCTGACTGCTTCCGAGGACGTGCTGGGCAAGCCCGTAGCCAGCGATCTGCGTGAGGGAAAAGTCACGATGGCCGTGATTCATGCGCTCGAGCGCTGCACGTCGCACGAGCGCGAGCGCATCCGCAAGGTCGTGCGGGAGCGAGCATTCGATGGCGTGACCCATGGAGAAATCCTAGCGATCCTGAACCGCTATGGCTCGGTCGAAGCGGCCAACGCTCGCGCCATGCAGTACGCGGGGATGGCGCGAAATGCAATCTGCAGCTTCCCCGACAGCGAGATCAAACGCGCCTTGTTGTGGGCCCCCGAATTCGTAGTTGCAAGAGAAAAATAGGAACAACTCAAGCACTACGCCCAGCGCCCGGAAAACTCTCGCTTTCAACGGCTACCCCGAACCGATGTGTGCTGGTTCTGGCGACCTCAGTTTTGGCTTTTCCGGCCATATGGATTATTGTTCCTTCTATGGCATTGAATCTTCTTGATCAGGCCGTCGATCTAATAGTCTCAATCTAACGGGCAGAAGATGAACCACGTTTTTTCACTAATCGCGCACCATGGCTATCTTTTGCTCTTCCTGGTGGTGCTAGGCGAGGCCATCGGATTGCCCGTTCCAGCAGCCGTGGCGTTGGTGGCTGCAGGCGCGGCCGCGGCCGCCGGCACTCTAAACATATATAGAGCGCTCTTTGTCGCCCTGAGCGCGGCGCTCATTGGGGACACACTGCTCTTCATCCTCGGCCGCTACATGGGCTGGAGCCTGCTGGGTCTTCTCTGTCGTTTGTCAGTTAATCCTGAATCGTGCATCCTGCGTTCCGCTGAGTCTTTCTACAAACGCGGGAAGACTACGCTTCTGGTCGCCAAGTTTATTCCCGGCGTCAACACCATGGCTCCTCCGCTGGCCGGGAGCATGAGAATGCGTCCGCTGCAATTCCTCCGCTTCGACTCCGCCGGCGCGTCACTGTACATCCTGGCCTATAGCGGGATGGGGTTTTTGTTCCGCGACTTCGTAGCGGCGATCACACGAGGATTTCAAGCCGCCAGCCGCGCATTTGGAGAAGTGTTTTTCTTAGCCGCTATTGCCTATATCGCTTATCGCGTCTGGCTGTACCACAAAAACAAGGTGTACCGCGTGGTGCCGCGTGTGCAAGTCGAAGAACTGGCAAGCAAGCTAGCCTCCGAAGAAAAGGACAAGGTTCTGATCCTCGACGTCCGCAGCCACGGCTACTACGACGCGAACGCGGAGCGCATCAGAGGATCCATCCGGCTTGAACCCAACAATCTTTCCGAGGAACTCAAAATTTTACCCAAGGACAAAGACATTTATGTCTACTGTACTTGAGCACGCGAAGCGACCAGCGCCCGGGTGGCGCTGCAACTGCGAGAACAAGGATTCAACGCGTTCGTCCTCGTGGGCGGCGTAGCGGCATGGAAGAAGGCGGGCCAGGCACTGGAGCCCGTCCCCAAAAGCGACCTCATAAAACTGCCCACGTTCGCGTAGTCACGGACCACCGTGGCCCGAAGCCTTCTATACTGACTTCAATGGCTTCGCATAACGAAATCGAAATCAAGTTTCGCGTTGCTGATCTGTCGGCTCTCAATCGGTGGCTGCGAAAAGCTGGCTTCCGTTTACTCACCCGTCGCACCCACGAAATGAACACGCTTTACGACTTGCCTGGTCAACCGCTCCGGAAACGCGGCGAGTTGCTCCGCTTGCGTAAGTACGGAGCCGAGTGGCTGCTGACCCACAAAGCTAAAGGCAAAGCGGGACGGCACAAGACGCGCGTAGAGACTGAAACCAAAGTCGCCGATGGCGCCATGATGGAAGCGATCTTGCGCGCCCTCGGATTCGCCCCAACCTTTCGCTATGAGAAGTTCCGGGCGGAGTGGAGCGACGGCAAGGGACAGGTGGTCGTGGATGAAACTCCAATAGGGAACTTTGGCGAAATCGAGGGTCCTTCGCGTTGGATTGATCGAACTGCGCAGACGCTGCAAATCGCGCGAAGCGACTACCTCACCAAAACCTATACAGAGCTGTTCTTCGAATGGAAAAAGCAGAGTGGAAGTCCCGCGGATGAGATGACATTGAGCGCTATCCCAAGCAAACCACGCCGCTAAGGCCACGGTCGATGTGACCGGAAGTTCTGTCGTCGCCCGCTTCTCCTGCTGTTTATGCACCAAACTAACTAACAAGATCGCTAACGGTGTGCGTGTTACTCTTTTTCTGCTCTGGTTTTCCTCGTCCAGCGCGTGCCATTGCAAAAAGACAATTTCCGGCGCCTCCTTCGAACGGTCGAAGCTCTCTCCGATCTCGGTCCTGAAATGACCGCCGAGCGCGAGTTTCCACAGACCGCGTCCGCCATGTTATCGGCGTCCCTCGAGGCCAGCGGTGCCCGCGAAGGCGCGCTTTTCACCTACAGCGACCGTCCCTCCCTCCTTACCTCCATTGCAGCCGAGGGGTTCGCGCTTATGCCCGAACCCGCCGTGATCCCTCTGCTGCCCAAACATGTTCATGCTCTCACTTCGTCGCGCGAACCGTTGATTCTGGATCCAGGTTCCTACGATCTTTACCTGAGTGCCAACGGGAATGTTGCTCCGGAGCTCTTCAAATGCATCGTCCCCCTGAAGGTGGGTAGTAAACTGGTGGGCCTCATCGCGTTGGGCCGCCGTGAAGGCGATAGTCTTTACGATCCTGGCGAACTCGAAGCGCTCGATTTGCTTTGCCATTACGTGGCTCTGGCTGTGCACAATCATTCGCTAACCCAGACTTTGGCTCAACGCGTTTCGGAGAATCTGCGCCTCATGGCGTCTCTCCATGGTTTCTACGACAACGCTCTCGAAGCCTTTGCCACCGCGATTGACGTCAAACACGTCAACATTCACGGACATTCACTGCGGGTCGGGCGCTACGCCTCCGCCATCGGCGAAGCCATGGGCATGGATCCGCCCGAAGTTGCAGCACTTCGTTCGGCCGGATATTTGCACGATATCGGCAAGGTTGCGGTCGATAAGCGTCTCTTCGGCAAACCCACTTCTCTGGATGCGGAGGAGTTTCGCGAAATGGCGGACCACACAATTGTGGGACATCAAATTGTGAGTGGTGTCCAGTTTCCCTGGCCGCGCATCCCGGAGATCGTGCGCTGGCATCACGAACGCAGCGACGGTTCCGGCTATCCCGACGGATTGCTTCTCGAAGATGTCGTCATGCCGGTACGGATCGTCGGCCTGGCCGACACTTTCGATGCCATGACCAGCGAGCGTCCTTATCGCGAACGCCTTTCGCTTGGCAGTACTCTGAATGAAATCGTGCGTCTGACCCCGCAAAAATTTGACCCCAACGCAGTCCACGCTTTGCTGCTGCAAGTCCGCCGCGATACCGTCGGCAGCAACCGCACGCCCTTCCTGCAAGATCGCATGGGCGGTGACATTGCCGCGGCCGACATTGACCAGCTCGCCGCCGGCCTGCAACACAAAATGAATCACGGCCGGTTATACCTGACCTAGCCGATGCGGTTCCCGGTGTTTCTTAGTGAATCAACTGCACCTCTCCGCTGGTTCTCCGTCTTTCTTCCGCTCGCACCCGGGTATTTTCCTGTTCTCTGCAAGTTTTCGGGCGTTCCTGCGGACCAAACCTCGGAATCTGGAACGCGTCCAGAGACCTAAAGCTTTCTGCGAGAGCCGCCGATACTTGATCTGTGCTGATTAGCCATTATTCTCTCCCCTCCGTGACCACACCTTTGCTAACCACCTGATATCCGAACCAGCCACGAAAGGAAGAGTAACCTTGCCAACCACGATCGAATACAGATATGAAGCGCTCGCCCTGCAATCCGACGCGCTGCAAGTGATTTTCGAAAGCCTACCCTGGGGCGTGATCGTCGCCGATGAGGATGGCAGACTTTTATTCACCAATCCCGCCGCCGAGAAGCTCTTGGGGATTGGTATTGTGGACGCTTCACCTTACGCATACACATCTCTCGAAGGCTGGTACCTTCCCGACCAGATCTCGCTCGTACCGCACGATCAGCTGCCCTTGGTTCGAGCTATCCGCGGAGAGAAGATTAGCGATGAGCTCATTTTCGTGCGTAGCTCGGAACAGCGACCCGGAGTTTGGATCCGGGTAAACGCGTGGCCCCTGAAAGATACCGCTGGCGCAGTCTCTGGCGGGGTCATGATATTCCACGATTTCACCCAAGGTCGCCAGGCTTTGCAGAGTTTCACCCTGCTTGCCCGCGTAATTGAGCAGACTGCCGACAGTGTCGTGTTGACCGATACCGAGGGCGTCATCCAGTACGTGAATCCGGCCTTCGAAGCGACCACCGGCTACAGCCGGGAAGAAGCCATGGGACAGACTCCGAGAATCTTGAGATCGGGCCTGCACGACGCGGAATTCTATCGGCAAATGTGGGATCAGTTCACTCATGGAGCCGCCTTCAAGGGCATGGTCATCAACCGCAAGAAAACCGGCGAACTTTACTGGGCCCAACAGACCATCACGTCCATGCGGGATGAATCGGGGCGTCTGACCCATTTTGTCTCCGTGTCGCAAGACATCACCGAGGTAAGGAAAAAACAAGAACAGGAGTTTCAGCTGCAACTTGCGCGCGACGTTCAGCAGCGCTTCTACGCCGCAGCGCCGTCAGTGTCGGGCTTCGACATTGGTGGATCCGCACATCCTGCCGACGAAACTGGAGGCGACTATTTCGATTTCATCTCCATGGCCGATGGCTCTCTCTTGATCGCCGTGGCCGATGCCAAGGGGCATGGCTTCAGCTCCGCCCTGGTCATGGCGCTCACCCGGGCCTACGTGCGTTGCTTCGCCGCCATGCAGTTGGAGCTTGACGATATTCTGGCGCGGGTGAACCAGATGCTGCTGAAAGACCTGGAACACGGCCATTTCGTAACCCTTTTTCTGGCTCGTCTGAACCTGAATCCTCGCAGCTTGTCATATGCCAGCGCCGACCACGTCCCCGGCTTCGTGTTCCTCGAATCGGGTAAGGTAAAGTGCACTCTGGATAGCACCGGCCCACCGCTTGGTCTTTTCTCCGGAAGTAAGTTTGCATTGCGCGATACAATTCGCCTCGCCGCCGGAGAAATCGCGCTGTTTCTCACTGATGGCGTCCCAGAATCGACCACGCCCGACGGACACCAATTCGGCACCCAACGTGTCCTCGACTATGTTCATGCCCACAATCACGATCCGGCTGCGAATATTGCCGACGGTATCTACCACGCCACCCGAGCCTTCGTGCAAGGCGATCCGCAAGACGACGACATCACGTCGGTCATCATCAAAGCCAATTGCAGTGAGGAGGAGGGGCGTCCTCGTTCGTCTATTCCGAAAAGTATTACAAAGGTAATCGTCTAGCCAGCAACTTTTTCCCTGCTCTGGGTTCATAATTCTAACGACCTCCCCGTGCCCATATGAACCTGGGACGCCTCAAAATCGGCCTAATCCTTCTGCTCTCGTTATCAGGATTCGCCATCTCCGTTCAACTGGCGCTGGGTAAGAAAAAAGACAAACATCCCACAGCCAATCCGCAAATGGACGAGCAGAAACAGGCGGTGCACGCGCTCAACCGTCTGACCTTCGGCCCTCGCCCCGGCGACGTCGATCACGTGCTGGCAATCGGCGTGGACAAGTGGATCGATCAGCAACTTCATCCCGAAAAAATTAATGACGATGCGCTCGATGCCCGCCTCTCTCCATTTCGCACCCTGCGCATGGACACGCGAGAGATTGTTCAGAACTTTCCGTCCGAGCAAATGATCAAAGCTGTCGCCGACGGAAAGCAGTCGCTTCCCTCTGATCCCCTGAAGCGCGCCGTTTATCAGGCCCAACTGGAGCGCTACCAGGACAAAGAAGACCGCAAGCAGCAGACTGCCGTCGCTGGTGCCGACAAAGTCGCGGACGACGAACGCACCCGCCGCCAGCAAGAACGCGCTGCAGCTGATGAAAAAATCGAAGAACTCCTCGACCTGCCAACAGACCAGCGTATGAAAGCGGTGCTGGAAATGTCACCGGAAGATCGACGCGCCCTGACTGGCGCCCTTCAAGGCGACAAGCGCGACGAGTTTATGGAAGGGATGAATCCGCGACAGCGCGAAACCGTCGAGGCACTCGACCACCCTCAACAGGTGGTCAACAACGAACTCGTCGAAGGCAAGTTGCTGCGCGCCATTTGCAGCAATCGTCAGTTGCAGGAAGTGATGACCGACTTCTGGTTTAATCACTTCAATGTTTTCATCGGCAAAGGCGCCGATCGCTACCTGCTCACCAGCTACGAGCGCGACGTCATTCGTCCCCGCGCCCTGGGCAAATTTGAAGACTTGCTGGTTGCCACCGCGCAGAGTCCCGCCATGCTGTTCTATCTCGACAATTGGCTGAGCGTTGGACCAAACTCCGATGTCGCCAACGGCATCCCCAAGCAGGCCAACAATCAATCGAGGCGGCGAATCAGAAACAAAGCTCAAACCAGCCAATCCAAGGGCAAGCGTAACGGACTCAATGAAAACTATGGCCGCGAACTGATGGAACTTCACACTCTCGGTGTGAATGGAGGCTACACGCAGCAAGATGTGACCGAAGTAGCGCGCGTCTTCACCGGATGGACACTGAAGCAGCCCAAGCAAGGTGGTGGCTTCACTTTCGAGGAGCGCACGCATGAACCCGGAGACAAGATTGTGCTCGGGCATCGCATCAAACCAAAAGGTGAGAAGGAAGGCTTCGAGGTTCTGCATATCCTGGCACGAAATCCTGCGACCGCGAAATTCATCTGCACCAAACTCGCCATGCGCTTCGTGTCCGACCAACCGCCGCAGCCCTTGGTGGATCGCATGGCGCAAACCTTCTTAAAGAAAGACGGCAACATCCGTGAGGTACTCAAGACGATGCTGGACTCGCCCGAGTTCTGGGCGCCCAATGCCTATCGCGCCAAAGTGAAAACTCCGCTGGAGTTCGTAGTCTCGGCGGTTCGCGCCAGCGGAGCCGAAGTCACCGACGCCATGCCCATTGCACGCCAGCTTCAAAACATGGGCATGCAACTCTACGGCATGCAGCCCCCCACCGGCTATTCCATGAAGGCTGACGCGTGGGTCAACTCCTCCGCACTCTTGGGCCGCATGAATTTTGCTCTGGCGCTGACGTCCGGAAAAGTAAAAGGCGTACAAGTAAATCAATTCACCGAACAAAAAGATCCGCAACAGGCCTTAGCCGTGTTAGAGAATAGCCTTCTGGCCGGAGATGTTTCCAAGCAGACGCACGACGTCATCAGCGCGCGTTTGCAGGATTCCAAAATCAGCCATCGCAAGCTGGACGATCCAGCCCGGCCGCCAAACACCAGCCTGATCGCAGGCTTGCTGTTAGGGTCACCCGAGTTTCAAAGAAGATAACGGAGAACCGAGAACTAAGAACTACTGAAGACTGGGCTTCACATAAGCAACTGTGAGCACGAAAGCATCGCCAGAAGCCAGAAGCCAGAAGCCAAGAGCCTAGGAGTTTATATGTCAATCACGAGGCGTGTATTTCTGAAAAACAGCAGCCTAGCCGTCGTAGGCACAGCAGCGATTCCGGCGTTTCTCACTCGTGCCGCGTACGCAGCGGAATCGCTGGGGGCAAAGAATAAGCGCCTGGTCGTCATCTTCCAACGCGGCGCGGCTGATGGCCTCAACATCGTCGTGCCCCACCACGAGCGCGCCTACTATGCCATGCGGCCGTCCATCAATATACCGCGCAACGCCGTGTTTGATCTCGACGGATTCTTCGGGCTGCATCCTTCGCTCTCGCCCTTTCAGCCTTTGTGGAAGCAGCGTCATCTGGCAATCGTGCACGCCGTGGGATCGCCCGATCCAACTCGCTCCCACTTCGACGCGCAGGACTTTATGGAATCGGGGACGCCCGGAATAAAAGCAACCGAAGACGGCTGGCTGAACCGGTCATTACATTCATTACCTCAACCCGCATCGGCTGACGCTTTTCGCGCCATCGCCCTCGGACCGTCCCTGCCGCGAATTCTTTCCGGCAGCGAGCCCGCAGTCGCCATCAACAACATCAACGATTTCGGCGTAGGTGGAAACAATCCCAAAGCGTCGCCGAATGCCAATAGCTTCGAAGCCATGTACGAGCACTCGGTCGATTCCGTGTTGCACGGCACCGGTCAGGAAACTTTCGACGCGGTAAAGATGCTGCGATCTGCCGATCCTTCGAAATACAAGCCCGCCGCGGCCGCCGACTATCCCGGCGGACACTTCGGCGACAGCCTCAAGCAACTCGCGCAACTGATCAAAGCGAATCTCGGAGTTCAAGTCGCCTTCACCGACATCGGCGGCTGGGACCATCACGTCAACGAAGGCAGCACGCAAGGCCAGATCGCCAACGTCCTGCACGAATTCTCCCAATCCATAGCAGCCTTCTGGACCGACCTCGGCGACCTCGCCGAAGACACGGTGGTCGTGACCATGTCCGAGTTCGGACGCACCGCCCGCGAAAACGGAAACCGTGGCACCGATCACGGTCACGCCAACGTGATGTTCGTAATGGGTGGTCCGGTCAAAGGCGGCAAGGTCTACGGACGCTGGCCGGGCCTCGATCAATCGCAACTCTACGAAGGCCGAGACTTGGCCGTAACCACAGATTTCCGACAAGTCTTAGGAGAAGCGGTGTACAACCACCTGGGAAACAAAGATCTCAATCAGGTTTTTCCCGGCTTCGACAATCAGCCCGGAAAGTTCTTGAAGTACTTAGGATAAAACTACAACTCAACCATCACATCATCGCCTTCAACTCTTATGGGATAAACGGCAACCTTTGCGCCGGGATTGTGCTCCGCCTCGCCGGTCGCAGGATTCCAGCGCCATCCGTGCCACGGGCAAACCAGTTTGTCACCTTCGATGACACCCTGTCCCAGCGGCCCTCCACGGTGCAAGCAGACATTATCCATCGCGGAGATCGTCCCGTTCACATTGGCAATGCAGATGATCTTATCGCCGCAAGGAAATTCCCTGGCTTCGCCTTCGGGAGGAAGTTCAGATTGGGTAGTGAGCTTAGTGAGCATTCAGCACTCAGCAGTCAGGTGGGTTTACTGAGTGCTGACTGCTGATTGCTAAGTGCTGATCTTCTATTTCGGCTGCAGCGTCTGCGCGATCATGACCTGGCGCTTGAAATTCTCAACCATGTTCTCTGCCAGACGCACTTCGGTGGGTTTCTTCGCAAGGGTCATTTGATCGATTTTGTCTTGCAGCTTGAGCAGCGCGTAGAACAGATTCTCGGGACGCGGCGGGCATCCGATCACGTACACATCCGTCGGCACGATTTTGTCCACGCCCTGCAACACGGCGTAAGTATTAAACGGGCCGCCGACGGACGAACACGCGCCCATCGAGATCACCCATTTGGGATCGGGCATCTGGTCATAAATGCGTTTCACCACCGGCGCCATCTTCAACGTCACGGTGCCGGCAACGATCATCAAATCGCTCTGCCGCGGGCTGGGACGAAACACCTCCGAGCCGAAGCGCGCGATGTCAAACCGAGCCGTCGACGACGCAATCATTTCGATGGCGCAGCAGGCAAGCCCAAACGTCATAGGCCACACCGCCGACTTGCGCGCCCAGTTAAAGACGTAGTCGACGGTCGTGATAAGAAAATTCTTTTCGAACTTGTTTTGCAGCCAGGCCATGAGGCTCCTCGGGCTCCGCACGGTTCGCTTTGAGCCCGTACAGCTGGGCTGCAAGCATTTCCAGTCTAGGTGTGCGTTAGAGGAGTGTCAATCTGGATCGGGATCCATCGCCTGCGCTACGCGAGGACGTTCAGGCTGCTCCGGCCTCCGTAGACGCTATCTAACAGCGCACTGGTGGAGTTCGAGCTACTGGAAGCACTGCTCGAATCCAGTGTACTCAGAACTTCTTGAACCAACTGCAACGATTGGGATGCGGCATTCGTCTCGTTTCTCTGCGATGGCGAGGACGAAGTTTTCAGGTCGCTTTGAAGCGTGGCAAAAGCGGATTGGGCGGTGGATAAATCGCCCGCCGTCAGTGCTGTGCCGAGCGCCGTCAGATCGGTAGAGAGTTGAGAACTGCTGGACAGATTGGTTCCGCCGGCTGTCGCGGAGTTTTGATAGAGCGTCTGCAGTGTCTGGAATGCCGACTGGGAGCCGCTCAAGTCTCCGGACGCAAGACTGTTTTGCAAGCTCTGCGATGCCTGCTTTAGTGGAGTGGAGTTGCTTGCCTGGAGAACGTACTGCCCGAGGCCTGCCGCCGAAATCGGAGTGACTGACATTGTTCCCCCTCCCGCGGGGCCATGAGCCGACTCCCGCTTGTCTATACCATCGACTCTTCCCGCGCGAACCTTTAGGACGAGCTTGCCCGGCGCCAGCTTGCCGCCCTCCACTTAGGTCACTAGCCACTGTCCTTCCGTACACTACCTTTGGTACCTGGGTCCTGCCCTCCCTGGAGCCGTATAATCGAGGCGAAACCAGCATAAATCTGGTACAGGCTGGGCAAAGCACACGGTGGATACTGAATTCGCATTGGCGATTTTCGCGCTGGGGCTGGCCTTTGGCAGCTTCTTGAATGTGTGTATCTATCGGCTGCCACGGGATTTGTCGGTCATTCATCCCGGCTCGGCGTGCCCCAAGTGCGGGCAGCCCATCCGCTTTTATGACAACGTTCCAATCTTGAGCTGGCTGATTTTGCGAGGGCGCTGCCGCCACTGCAAGGCTCCCATCTCGCCGCGTTATCTCGTGGTTGAGCTAATCACGGGCACGCTGTTTCTTGCGTGCTACGCCTATTTCGGATTCACCCTGGCCACGCTGAAGTACTGCACATTTGGATTCCTGCTGGTGGGCCTGATCTTTACCGACGCCGAAACCCAACTCCTGCCCGACAAATTAACTCTGCCCGGCCTGGTCGCCGGATTGCTGTTCAGCCTGGTGGTTCCGGTCAACGATCTGCTTTCGAAGATGCTGTTTGGCGTGATCTATCAACCCGCATCCGGCGCTTCGAGTCCATGGCTTTCGTTGCTGCAGGCTCTCATGGGTGCTGCGGTCGGAGCCTCGTTCCTGTACGGTGCGGGAGCGATTTATCTGCGGGCGCGCGGCGTTGAGGGCATGGGCTTCGGCGATGTCAAGCTGATGGCAATGGTGGGCGCGTTCCTCGGAATCCAGCTGACCATCTTCACCCTTTTCAGTGCGTCGATCGTAGGCTCGCTTGCCGGACTGTGGACGGTGCTAGTGGTCTGGATCAAGCGCACCCGCCGGCGCATGGTCCGCCATCATGAGGCGCCAAGCTTAGCCCGGCGCCACGGATGGGAATCAGCCAGCATCGCGTTGCTTCGCTTCCCTATGCCATTTGGCGTGTTTCTAGGCAGCATGGCCATGGTGGCTTCGTTCTTCGGCAACCAGTTCTTTCGCTGGTACTGGAGGTTGCTCTGAAGATGCTCAGCAACCCCATCGTAGTTCGCATGGCGATCGTGTTGTTCACCACAGCATTCGCCTTTTGGGTGGCCACTCTGTTGCTCCGGCGGATGCGGCGTCTGCTCACCGAAGAGTCTTTTTCGATTGATGCGGCTCCCGAGTCCGAGCAGTTTCCCATGCGCACGTACAACGCCGTGATCCAGCAACTGAAGCAGCAGAAACACGAATTGCTGAGCCTGCAGCAGGTGGAGCGCCGCAGAGCGAAGACCTCAGAAAACATCAGTGCGGCCGTGCTCTCGAACCTGTCGAGCGGGGTGCTGTTCCTTACCACAAACGGGCTGGTCCGTAATGCCAACACGGCCGCCAAAACTATTCTTGGATTTGCCTCGCCCATAGGCATGAGCGTCAGCGAAGTTTTTCGAGGAGCGAAAGTGAGTTCGTCTTCCTCTCGCGGCTCGATGGAAACACTGGCTAGCGTAGTGCAGGCCAGTTTGCGGACGCAAGCCGCTTCGCGAAGCGTGGAAGCGGACTACGTCACCCCGGCAGGGGAACAGCGCATTTTCGAAATCACCGTCTCTCCGGTCTTCACGCCTTCGAGAGAGACTTTGGGTGCGGCCTGCCTAATCACGGATAAAACTGAATTTGCATTGATTCAAAGGCTTCACGAACTGCGCGGAGAAATGTCCGCCGAGATGGCGCTGGCGCTGCGGAATTCAGTGGCCACGATTTCGAGTTACGCGCAGCAACTGGCCGTCAGCCGCGACCCCACAATGGTGCGGCAGTTGGCTGTAGATATCGTTTCGGAAGCAGCCGACCTGGATCACACTATCGGCGGTTTTCTCGCGGGTGGAACGGCCGCGAAGGCTGCCGGAGCTTGAGTTCAATCAACGCCATGTGCTCGCGAAGATCAACGGGCCGTGGCACGGAGGATGAAACAACCATGAAACGCGTCACATACATATGGATTGCAGGAGTGATTCTAGCGGGGACGATGGCTTCGTATGCCAGCGCCCAGGACTCGACCCCACCGCCACAATCGTTGGGAGACTATGCCCGCGCCCAGCGCAAAGACAAGAAAACGGCGCAGGCTAAGCAATTTGACAACGACAATCTGCCCATGGACGATAAGCTGAGCGTGGTGGGGGGTGCAGCCTCGGCCAGCAGCGACACGGCGCAAACCGCAGCCAATGGCGGAGCCGACTCCGACAAGAAGGCCGGTGCCAATCCGCCTTCAATCCAGCCCGGCGAATCTGCCGAGGACCGGCAAAAGGCTTACGACTCCTGGAAGGACAAACTTGCCGCACAGAAAGACAAAACCGAATTGCTCTCCCGCGAACTAGATGTCGAACAACGGGAATATCAATTGCGCGCCGCGGCCATGTATGCCGACGCCGGCAACCGCCTGCGGAACTCTGGGGAATGGGACAAGGAAGACGCAGACTACAAGAAAAAGATCGCGGAAAAGAAAAAAGCCGTCGACGAAGCCAAACAGCAAATGGACGACATGCAGGAAGAAGCTCGCAAGGCAGGAGTTCCTTCTTCAGTTCGTGAGACTACTGCGGATCAGCAGTAGCCGGGTTCGTCCGTTCGCAGTTCTAAGGCCCTCGACTCGTTCGGGGGCTTTTTTCGTCACTCTGGCACAGGGGTCCACGATGAAACCGTCCCCGATCAACGAGAGCGGTCACCTGGTTAGGCCACGATGATCTGCTGCAGGACCTCACAACGGAGGTCGGGGCCGCTCTGTTGAAATGCAGAATTGCGAAAAGCGGCCCCTTCCGTCCTTGTCGTCCACTGGCGTCGAACTAGCAACTGCGGAAGCTACTTGCGAGCTGGGGACGCCTTGGTGAGGACGTCGTCCAACGGTTTGGCTGCCTCGGGAGTAGCTTGGCCACCCTCGACAATATCCTTTGCTCCGATCGCTTTACCATACAGAGATTTGTTGGCATCATCATCGCTGTCCATGGTCGCGCCTTGGAGTGACACGCCCGCAAAGAGTCCCTTCGAACGTGAATAAGTCAAAACGTCGACGTTCATGGCACCCGCGTTATACGACGTTGCCTGGGCGCCGGTGGGACCGGCGGCCGCGGCCGCGTTCGATCCAAGCTTCGTCTTTCCGTTCAGGATTTGTTCTGCGCCCTTCTGATTCATCACCGTGAGCACAAAATCGGTCGCCGTCGACCCGAGTTGTACGCCAATGCTGGCCTCGTCGAGTTTGTACATCGCCGGAGTTCCCCAGGCACCGTCCATTTTCGAACCTTTGCGGCAAACCAGCACGCCCCGTCCATAGCTGCCGCCGATGCCGATGGCTATTTTCTTGACGCTGGGAAAAATGAGAACACAATCGGCTTGGTCAAGGACATGAGTGGGCAGGCCCTTATCCCCGGCGAGCAACTCCTGCAGTACCGTGGCCGAGTTGGCAATTCGCTCTTCTTCTTTCTTCTGAGCAAAAAGCGGCGAAGCGACCGCTAAACAGAGTGCAAACACCATCATTCTCTTTTTCATTGTTTCGTCCCTTTCTACAATTGTTTTTAAAAAAAGCAGCCACATAAAATTTGAGATTTGGATCAAATTGTCATCCAAATCGCGGAGATATACCGAGAGCAGTTTCCCCGCAGTGCCCGTGCGCTCGGATCGTAAACTGTCAGGACAAGATGATCAAGGTGGTCGATCATGACCGCCATAGTGTTTAGAGTAGCCCGCTGTGGCAAGGTTGCATTGAAATCTTCCAGCGCCTGTTGGGGCCACCGGCTGCGCGTCAACTCAACCTGCACGTAAATCCCCGATTGCGAGCCAGAGGCAATCCGAAGCCAAATAGTAAGCAGTCGTCTCAACTGCACAAAATCGCGATATCCCCCATTGAGTGGTTGTAGGTGCTATGGCCGGTCAACAATAGTACACGTCCTCTTGTACCCTGTCCGGCGTTCTGGGTCCCAGCTAGGCTGGTTTATCCGCGCTTACAACGTTGGGGGAGGGATTTATGCGACTAAAGACTTGCTTAGCTGTATTCGTCGCGGCCATATTCGCGTTTGGCTGCAATTTCGCTTTGGCCCAGGACGAAGGACGTGACCATGATCGCGGGCATGACCGGGAGGAATCCCGCGAAGCTCGTGACCACGACGAAGCTCGGGACCATGACAAAGATCGTGACCATGACAAAGATCGTTTCTACGCCGACCACGATCATGACACGATGCACGGCTGGTACGCGGCGCATCACGATCACCTGCCGCCCGGCTTGAGGGATCGGGACCGCTTGCCGCCCGATATGGAAAGACGGATTGTAGTGCGCGGAATCCTTCCCGTCGAACTGCGAGGGAAAATGTATCCCTGCCCGCCAGACCTCGAACGGCAGTTGCCCCCGCCACCACCGGACTGTGCGCACGTGTTCATTGGCGGACACGTCGTCCTGGTAAACCGGGTGAATTTCCAGGTAGTGGATGTTTTCCACCTCCAACTGTAAGACGCTCCGATGACCATAGGACGGGCCAATCCGCCCGTCCTTTTTCATTTTCCAGCCACTCCATTGTTCCAACTGGAGCGGATCTATCAAAGCGCGGGAGTAAGAAGCGGAGAGCTCGTTGGCCGATAGTTGTTGCAAAATCGCCATAGCCCTCGTTGACGAGCGGCCAAAACGTGTAAAGGCTTGGTTACAGCAGTGACACGGTGATTGGTGGAACACGAACCGCCTTAACGTCTAATGCTTCGATTCAAAACAGTGTAAGTACGCGTCGGGGACGACGGATGGAATAATCTTGCCTTCATAGAACCGCTTTTTGTTTTGGCGCATCAAGTCTGCTGCTTTGATCAGATCAAACTTGAAGGTTTTGGTGACGTCGTCGCGGTTGATAACCACCGTCATCGCTTTCGGCCCGCTGCTACTGAGGAGCGCCTCCAGGTCAGCCACGGATTTGCGCTGCGGACTGACGCCGTCCACGGATACAATCACATCTCCATAGTGCATGCCGGCTTTTCGGGCGGGTCCACCATCTTCCATTGCCCAGACCACGATCTCGTGACGATCCTGCAAGACCAGCGCCTCGAATCCCGGATAATAGAGTTCCGTATTCTTTGGGTAGTGGTGGTCGAAGATGCGATCGCTGGCAGGGGGCTCCTTGATTGCTGCCACTCGTTTCATCTCAGCGTCGGTGGCGTCCTCGGCATACACGCTGCCGTCCGGGCCAACCTTCCATCCATCTCTCTTCAGCAGAATCGATTCCTTCACGCGCCCCACCGTCACTGTATAAGTGCCATGTTCACCCTCAAGTTCGAGTGTGACGGGCTTCGAATCTTTCGAATGAAGAAACGGATGGGCTTGAACAGCATCAATTCCGCGATGACCATCAACGGCGAGCAGCAGATCCCCAGGCTGGATTCCAGCCTGAGCAGCCGGAGTATCCGGCTCCACAAACCAAACTATTAATGGGCAAGATGGTCCCGCACCGACTGTACCCACGGCAGTCATTCCCGTGACGTGCTCGTCGGTACTGGAGGCTTGTGCCGACACGAATGCACTCGGCAGACAGCAGAGAAGCGCAAGAAAGATCAGTTTCGACATTGCCAGGGTCGATTGAAGTCCTTAAGCTCACTTCACGCAAAATCTTACGTCTGTGAGACGGGGCAGTCAACGAAAGCGTGGAGCGAAGGTCAAGAGGTTGTTGGCGAAAAATCGCCATAGCACTCGTTGACCTTTGAAAGCATTTTTTGCGATTGTGATCAGAATTCTCGGCCTCGGAGGGTGGCCTGGACGGCCGCTTCCATATTGTTCCCGGAGGGTGGCCCGCCCAAGCCACGTTGGCGGCGGTTTCTTGCCGAGACTCCCAAATTGGGAGCCAAATCCGCAATCCCTCTACTTTGTCCTTGAACTCAGCCTGCCACATCCGATAACATGGGAACGCAGATGTTATCTGCAAGATAATCTGATCTTTGACAACTGATCAATCGCCTCAGCTTTCCGGATGTCCCAAGTGCTGGAGCCCGGCAAATCCGCGTGGGCGAAGGCCCACCTGGGAGCCGCGGTAACTCCAATGTTTCCAAGATTTTGCCTCTAACTACCTTTAGAACCATAGATCTAGGAGGCAGAAAAATTCTCGGTCGTTTGTTTTCTAGATTTTGCGCGGAAACGAGAGTTTTTTTTGAGGTATTTCTTGCACAAGAATATGTGCAGCCGGCCGAGGTTCACAGCCGCCATCAAACGACAACGCCAGCCCCGCCCTCCATGATTCGCTAGCTTTGTCGGCGGAGGCTTTGAATCTGTTTGAGGTGGTGGCTGCCGTGCACCCAATGAAATTTTCGCCACTGGCGTCCGGTCAACGGTCCGAGAATGGGATGATCGAGCAATCGGTTTTGCTTGCCAAAGCGGGATTCGCATTGCGCAATCGCTTCGTCCATGGCGGAGATCCGCGGCCCGATTTCGCGAGTGACTTGCTCCGGTGTCATCCCGCGGGGTAGGGCATGTTTCGGCGATTGTCGGCCCTTGGGCATGTGTCCCAATCCAACGACCACGATGGTCCTCATGCGATCTCGAAATACCCGTGCCCGCACCTGCGGTTGACCTGCTTGCAGGCAACGCTCGAAGGCCTTCGTGGTCCCAGTGTAGGTCAGGTAGAGGTGTTCCAGAATTTCAGCCGCGCACCACTTTCCTTCCGGATGACGCATGAGGTCCTCCGCAGTCATGCCCTGCGTCGCAGACTCGATACCCTCCTGTAACCTTTGTAGGTACGCATCCATCGATGAACCTCTTCGCTCTTCTAGTAGAATCGATGGCGGCGTCGACGGTTGCAAAATTTCTCCCCATGGATGGTGCTATGAACAAGTTGCTGATGGCGATGCTGGCGCTGGCGTTCTTAACTCTGGCAGGATGCTCGTCGCAACCCGCAACGCCCGCCCAGACCGAGAAACCGCAACCCAAAGCTGCCGACCTCGAAACCGGCCGTTATGCCTTTCAGAAGCTTTACATCGCGGCTCGCGGCTGGGCGCGGGATGCTCAGCCCTTCCGGCTGGAGTCACAACCCACGGCGGACTCCAGGGGGAAAGACGGCAAGTCGGCGGTCTGGCGCGCCTCGTTCGCGTCCCCGGCGGGACACGGCGTGAAACCCTACGTGTGGTCGGGCACGGATGCGCAGGATGCTCCCTCGCGCGGAATCTCTCCCGGCAACGAGGACAGCTACAGTCCCAGCAACGCGTCCACCCAGATTTTCGACATTGGCTTTCTGAAGATCGACTCGGACAAAGCCTTCGAGATCGCCCAGCAACACGGTGGCGACAAGTTGATCGAGAAGACTCCGGACACTCCCATCCTTTACGTGCTCGACTGGAACCGCACCACCAACACGCTCATCTGGCACGTGATCTACGGAAGCAGCCGTGACGATGCCAAACTCATCGTGGACGTGAACGGCACCACGGGAGAGTTCATCCGCGTAGAAAAGTAAGTTTACGGTTTCGATTCGGTCTTCGCCGAGGTTTCATTCTTCGCTTCGGACCGCTTTAGTTTCTGCAGCGCCTTGCGCGCTTCCTTGGCATACGGGCCTTCGGGCAGAATCTTCAGGTACTCCTCGTAATGCGGGATTGCCTGGTCCGGCTGATCCAGCTTTTCGTAGCATTGCGCCATGCGGAAATTGGCCACTGCATCTTTTTCTTTCCAAATTAGCGCATCCTGATAACGCGCCAGCGCGGCTTTGTAGTTTTTGAGTTTGAAGTAATAGTCACCGACCTCATCGTCCTTCATGGCGCGGTAGGGATTCCACGGATGCATCTCCTGCACGTCGCCCGCGGGCTCGTCTTCGGGGTTGGTGTCAGCCACGCCGCTGTCGGGATGATTCTTGGCGTCGTCTTTCGGCGGGCTTATGTCATCGCGAGTATCGCGGCTGGAACTCTCGCCAGCACCAGTTGGTGCTGGTGAACGCGGAGGAGCCTGATTCTGCCCCGGCTGCTCCTGATCTTGATCCGACTGCGATTGGGCAACGGCCCACCCTCCTAGACAAAAGGAGACGATGGTAATAAGGACAAACCTACGCATACATAGATTTTAACGCTTCGCAGGCGGAAAAAGTTGCTGGAGCGAGCATTCGTGCAAAGACAAAAAAGCAGGCCGTTCCGGGGGATGGAACGGCCTGGGTTGGCGAAGTCCTCCGGGGAGGAGGGTGAAACTTGTTTACATCGACGGCCCGGACGGCTGATTCGTCGCCGACGTTGGGCTTGTGCCTGCGCCCGTGTTCGTCATCAAGCGCACATCCACACGGCGGTTCTTGGCGCGTCCGGCTGCAGTCTTGTTGGAATCGACGGGCTTGTCCTTGCCCAAGCCGATCACATAAATCTTGTATGCGGGGATATTGCGCTCCGAAGCCAGATACTGAATCACAGCATCAGCGCGGCGCTGGCTGAGCCCGTAGTTGTATTCGGAGTCGCCCACGGAATCGGTCGCGCCTTCCACGGTCAGGATGTAACCCTTGGTGTTAGAGACATCGTTGGCTAGTTGATCGAGCGAGGCCTTGGCATCCTTGGTCAAGTTGTCTTTATTGAAGCCAAAGTGCACGGCGGTCTCGGTCACAACCTTGTAATTGTCGAGGTTGGCGACTGCGTTCTGCAACGAGTCCACGCGATGAACGGCGTTATTCGCCGATGTCTGAGCCTGGTCGGCCTGCTGACCGGCTGCCTGAGCCTTCTGGTCGGCTGCGGCGGCGCTGGTTTGCACCTGCTGGATTCCGACTTGGGCGCGGGTGTCTACGTCTTTGATGTCCTTCGAATTCTTTGCGGTCAGGTCGTCCAGTTCGTTGGTCTTGTTGATCAGCGGCGTGGTCTCTTGACGGACATAATTTTTGCTGGCGCATCCAACCGAGGCCGCCATGCTCACTGCCAGTAGAACGGTTAACGAAGTGCGATTCATATTGGGAGACGCTCCTTTTTCTCTCTTACGACCGGGACTCCAAATCTTATCCTGAGCTTGTTTTGATGCTGCTTTGTTAATCCCGGGGTTCGAATCTGATGTTCATCCGGACGCAACCGGCGTCAGATTCCTGAGATAATCTGCCGTGCATCCGCATTGTACTTGAGCACGAGCGGTGCCAACTTGGGACAGGGAGGGACTGTGTCGTAAGTAGTTGCTGTGGAGCAGTTTACAGGTTTGAGATCACGACGCGAGAGGCAAATGAGGAAACAAAGGCGCTGAAAACTAAGGAAATTTTATACGGTAATGGCCGAAGGTTGCGCTTTCATCGTGGTCCGGGACAAGCAAATTCGCTCTCGTCTACAGTGATTCCGGTATACGGTAATTGACGCCGATCTCATCGGCGCGAGAAGCCTTTCCGCGAAGACAAGTCCGGGGGACCATTGATCTTGCCGACCAGTCGAATTACACGACGATTCGTCTGCGCTCGCAGCGAAGCAAGAAGCTTCCTTGCAAAACGAATTGTGCGTGCATAAATCATCGGCCGCCGTTTCTTAGTCTAATCCATCGGAACCGGACCGCACCGGCAAACTCTAATAAAATAGAAGTACACAACAACCCATGGATCTCGCTGCCAAAATCCGTACCTTGCCTGCCTCAGCCGGCGTGTATCTGTACAAGAACGCCGAGGGCGACGTCATTTATGTGGGCAAGGCGAATAACCTGCGCAGCCGGGTCAGCTCTTATTTTCGCGAAGGCCGTCTTGAGGATGCGAAAACCGACACGCTGGTACGCGAGGCAGTTGACGTTGACTACATCGTTGTCGCTAACAACAAGGAGGCCTTGGCGCTTGAGAATCATCTGATCAAGCAGAAGCAGCCGCGCTTTAATATTCTGCTGCGCGATGACAAGACTTATCCTTACGTGAAGCTCACGCTGGGCGAGCGGTTCCCGCGGGTTTACGTTACACGTCGCCTCAGAAAAGACGGCAGCTCGTACTACGGTCCTTATTTTCCGACTAGCCTTGCCTATCGCATCGTAGATTTGATACACCGCCATTTTCTGATTCCGTCGTGCAAAGTTGACCTCGGACATTTTCATCCGCGGCCGTGCCTGCAGTACTACATCGGACGCTGCCTGGGACCTTGCGTGCAGGGGTTGACTACGCCCGAGGCTTATCAGGAAGCGGTGCGCGACGTGAAGCTGTTTCTCGAAGGCCGTCCGACGGATCTTTCGCATTCGTTGCGCGAGCGAATGGCGAAGGCGGCCGAGGCTGAGGAATACGAGCGGGCCGCGAAGTATCGCGATTTGATTTCGACGGTTGAGCAGTTACAGGAGAAACAGCGGATTGCCGCTGTCGAGGGCGACGATGCCGATGTCTTTGGCTACCACTACGAAAATGACATGCTGGCAGTGAATCTGTTTCACATGCGCGGCGGGCGCGTTCTGGACCGGCGTGAGTTCTTCTGGGAAGAACTGCCAGAGTTCGAGACCCCCGGTAGAGAAAACATTGCAGGCAACGTTTCTACGGACGCATTCCATCCCGGCGAATTCTTCTCGGCCCTGCTGAAGCAGCTCTACATCGGACAGCCGTATGTTCCACGGAACATCTATGTCCCGGTGGAGTTCGAGGATCGTGAAACGCTTGAGGAGGTTTTGTCTGAGCAAATTGCGGCCGAAGGCGGCCGCGCCACACGGGTTCACATTGTCGTCCCTCTGCGTGGTGAGAAACGTTCGCTTCTTGATCTCGCAGGCAACAATGCCAAACAGTCATACGATCAGCGCTTCCGCGTAATGAAGCCGAACACGAAGGCGATTCAGGAGGCGCTGCAGGACGCGCTCGGTATGCCCGAGGCGCCGCGCCGGATCGAGTGCTTCGACATTTCGCACATTCAGGGCGCGGAGACAGTCGCTTCCATGGTGGTGTGGGAAGACGGCCACATGAAGAAATCCGACTATCGCAAATTCATCATTCGCAGCGTCGATGGCGTAGACGACTTTGCCTCCATGCGTGAGGTGGTGACGCGCCGTTACAAGCGTCTGCAGGAAGAAAAGAAGCTCATGCCGAGCCTGGTGCTGATCGACGGCGGACTCGGCCAACTGCACGCCGCCGCCGAGGCGCTTGCATCGCTCGAAATCATTAATCAGCCGCTGGCTGCGATTGCCAAGCGCGAAGAAATCATTTATGTGTTCGGACAGGAAAGCGAACCGGTCGTCCTAGATCACCATTCTCCGGTGCTGCACCTGATTCAACTCATTCGTGACGAGGCTCACCGATTTGCCGTGACCTTCCATCGCAAACGCCGCCAGATGAGAGACCGCTCCACCGAGTTGCTGGAAATCCCAGGTGTGGGTGAGAGGACGACGCGGCGATTGCTGGAACATTTCGGAAGCGTGCAGGCGGTGAAGCAGGCCGAAGCCGCAGCCTTGTCCTCAGTAGTCACGCGCGCCCAGGCGGAAGCGATTCTGGAACATTTTCGGAAGTGAGGACTCTTAGAGCGCAGAAAGAGACCGCAGAGTGCGATCGTGCGAGGTTTCTCGGCGATACGCTCATCCTGCTAAACTAGCCGTTCGTCCCATGAAAACGCTTCTTCTCGCCTTGACTCTCAGCGCGCTGCTGCCGTGTGCATCCGCTCAAACTCCGAACGCAGCATCGACGCCCGCTCCGCAACCGAACCTGGCTACTCCGCAGGAAAAGCATCTGCGCAACGTGCGCCAGCTCACCTTCGGAGGGCAGAATGCCGAAGCGTACTTCTCAGCCGGCGGCAAAAAGCTCATCTTCCAATCCAGCCGCGACAACCTGCAGTGCGATCAGATGTTCACCATGAACATCGACGGCTCCGACGTGCGCATGGTTTCGAATGGCAAGGGAAAAACTACTTGCGGATATTTTTATCCTGACGGCAAAACCATTCTGTATTCGTCCACTTACCTGGCAGACGCGCAATGCCCACCTCGGCCCGATTATTCCAAGGGATACGTGTGGCCGGTGTATCCGGGGTTTGATATCTTCGCCGCCAATCCCGATGGCTCCGGCCTCATGCAACTTACTGATGCGCCCGGATACGACGCCGAGGCCACAATTTCTCGGAATGGCAAGCACATCGTCTTCACTTCCATGCGCAACGGCGACCTCGACATTTACGTCATGGACCCCGACGGCAGGCACGTAAAGCAACTCACTCACGAACTGGGATACGACGGTGGCCCATTCTTTTCGCCGGATGCAAAGCATATCGTCTATCGGGCATACCACCCGGTGGGCGCGAAGGAAATTGCTGAGTACAAGGACTTGTTGGCGCAGAATTTGGTTCGTCCAACGTCGCTTGAGATTTGGGTTATGGCGGCCAGCGGACGCCACAAGCGCCAAGTCACGAAGTTAGGCGCTGCCAGCTTTGCTCCGTCATACTTCCCTAATGGCAAGCGGATTATTTTCTCCTCGAACCTAGGTTCGACCGGCGGCATGGGAAACTTCGAGCTTTACGCCATCAACGTGAATGGCACGAACCTGGAGCAAATTACCTACAGCCCCGGCTTCGATGGCTTTCCCATGTTCAGCCGCGATGGCAAAAAGCTGGTGTGGGCTTCCAATCGAAATGCGAAAGCGCCGCATGAGACCAACATCTTTATCGCCGACTGGGCGCCATAAGCCCGTTGTTTGTGATTCCTGTAAGTCCCCCTTTGTCATTCGACGAACCTGGGTCGCGGGGCGCCGCAAAAGAAACCTAGATCCCTCGCGTTGCTCGGGATGACAACGGCTTTGCGAGCAAAGGTTCTCGGCCTTCCGATTGCCCTTTCGGACACTGGCACTCGCACGGCGCGCCGTATAATACGTTCTCGCGCAGATGCAACCTTGGATGAAATCCCGCCACGGGCTGATCACGCTGGCTCTGCTGGTCCTTGTGCTAGCTGCCGTGATTGGGTTCGTACTGACCGGAGATCTGGGCTCACCCGAGGCGCAGAATCCGCATCCGCGGAAGACTCCGCTGGTGGATGAAAGACCGCTGCAAACCGCCCGCAACGTTTCCAAGCTGGCTGCGGATTGGGACGAAAAGCGGTTTGCGGATCAGGCCCTGCGCCTGTCGGATAACGAAGTTGACCTCGCTTTCGAAGACGCGCTCCGTGACGCTGCCGATCACCCCGCGAAGCCTACGCCCGAAACTCGCGAACTTTACGCCCATGTAACCGAGGGCGAAGTCGACGTTAAAGCCGATCAGGATCGCCTCAATCAACTGAAGAAGCAGCTTGCCGCGGCCAGCAGCGCGCGGCAGGACGCCATGCAGCAGCAGGTTGATTTGGCACAGGCCCAACTCGATCTCGATCAGGATGAATTGGACGACGCCAAAGAAGACTTGTCCAGGTCGGGCGCCGATCCAGTCAGCCGCATTCAACGCCAGCTGAAAAGGCATAAAGACACCGAGCACGCAATCGCGTCCACGCCCACCGTCGTTCCTGAAACCGCTTCTACGAGTTCGAACCTGCTCGCCCAGTTCGAGCGATGGCGTGCCTTGCGCGGAAGTGCCATGCCGCTGCAGCAGGCCGACGACGAAAGCGTCCAAGCCGAGGCCGCACTCAGCCACGCTCATGACGCTTTAGAAAAACAAGTGAATGCGGAGAAGGCGAACAAACACGCGATTTCTCCGCCCGCCACGGGTGGGTCCAATTCGAGCGCATCCGCATCGAACCCGGCGGCCGTTGCGATCACCGACATCACATCCTTGCGCCGCTTTTCCGACGATCAGAAAAATCTCTCCGACTTCGACAAGCGTATTCAGGACGAGCAGGAGTTAGGAACGAACTACGGTAGCTGGATCGCACTGGTCAAGTCGCAACAGCGGGCGGCCTTGCACAGCATAATGCAGTCGGCGCTGTGGATTCTCCTTATCGTCCTGCTTGGATATCTCGCCGACCGTTGGATCGAGCACATGCTCACGGAGAAAGTTGCCGAGGGCACGCGCCTGCACACTCTCCGCGTGGTCATTCGCTCGTCGGTGCAGGCCGTCGGCCTGCTCTTGGTGCTGCTCGTTGTATTTGGTGCTCCGAGCCAGACGCCGACCATCCTAGGATTGGCCGGCGCTGGAATTACTGTGGCCATGAAGGATTTCATTGTCGCATTCTTCGGTTGGTTCGTGCTGATGGGAAAGAACGGACTGCGCGTTGGCGACTGGGTCGAAATCAACGGCGTCGCCGGCGAGGTCGTTGAGATCAATCTGCTGCGCACTGTGCTGCTCGAAACCGGCAATTGGAATGAGACCGGCCATCCCACCGGTCGCAAAGTAGCCTTCGTAAACAATTACGCCATCGAGGGCCACTTCTTCAACTTCACCACCACCGGCCAATGGCTCTGGGACGAACTGAAACTTTCCGTGCCTGCGGACCAGGATCCGTACCCGCTGATCGATGCCATTCAGAAGACTGTCGTAAAAGAGACAGAAGCTAACGCTAACGCCGCTGAAAAAGAGTGGAAGAACAACGCCAGCCAATACAAAGTGAGTTCAGTATCAGCGGCACCGACCGTCAACTTGAGCCCAACCTCGGCCGGCGTGGAGATTCATGTTCGTTACATTTCGCGCGCGCAAGAGCGCTCCGTAATCCGCGCTCGCCTGAATCAAGCTCTGGTGGAACTGCTGCATCACCGCGACGGGGATAAGAAAGAAAGCATGACAGCGGCAAAATAGCGTTAGTCTCCGGCAGCCGTCGCACACACCTGATATCACAAAGCACTCAGACGACTGCCATCAAAGATGCTACGATCAACCCCTTTGCGAGCCAACTGCAACGCCCCTCGTTCCGGATCAACCAAGCTCGCGCTAAGCAAAGCTTGGGGATATGCGACGCGTAATCGATCGTAGAAAACCTGCCGCACCAGCGAGGTGTTGCAAAAGACCCCGCCCGAAACCGCTACCGGAACAGCGACGGCATTGCCAAACAGTCGACCAATCACGATTCCGGCCAACGTCGCCAGCTCTGTTCCCGCCTGGGTCAAAACATTGCGAGCCGTTGCATCGCCTGCCTCGGTTGCAGACACGACCGCTGGGACCAGGGCTGCGAAGTCTGCAGACTTGTTGGCAAGCAGGACCAACTGCTCACGCGAGTCCACACTCCATGACTTCATGATGTTTTCAAGCAATGCGTCACCACCGGCTTCAATTCCGTCTTCGTCATAAGCACGCATAGCCGCCGCGACTGCGGAGCGTCCGATCCAGTGCCCGGAGCCTTCGTCCGAGATGGCGAAGCCCCAGCCACCCGCCCGTGCCGTCTCGCCTTTGGAATTTCGGCCATAAGCGATCGACCCAGTGCCCGCAATGACGATCACGCCCGGCCCGCTGCCGAATGCGGCCTCCATCGCGATCACCATGTCACCGACGACTTCAATTTGGCCTGAGACAAACTCGGAGAGCATACGTCGCACCAATTCGTCGATTTCAGGACGCGCCCCACCCGCAACTCCCGCACAGGTTCTCTGAATCTGCGCCGGATTAACATTAGCCGCGGCACAGGCTTGTCGTATGGCTGCGCCCAAAGATTCGCGCGCTTGACGCTCTCCCACGCGAATTACGTTGCTGCCGCCGGAAGTCCCGGCACCCAGCAGCGAAGTCTCATCGCCAATCGCACACGAAGTCTTCGTGCCGCCGCCATCAATGCCAAGAAAGATAGCCACGGCGTAGTTCTATCACAAAAGGTGTATCACCACGGAGACACAGAGACACGGAGGAAATCCCTCGCAATGCCAAAGCAGAAATAAGGGCCAGTCCTGTTCTGTGCCTCTGTGTCTCCGTAATGAAAAGCATGCGCCGAAATTTACGAGCTGGGTACCTTGCGCAGATAAACCACTGCGCCAATTCAAAGCTGGATACTCTTAAGGAATCGAATCGGAATTAGATGGGCCTGGACAAACTCGATCTCGCGATTATCGTGCTCTACCTTGTGGGGATCACTCTGTTCGGGCTACGCTTCCGCAAGCACCAGCGCACGCTGCGTGATTACTTCCTGGCCGACCGCAACATTCCTTGGTGGGCAATTGCCCTTTCGATTGTCGCCGCTGAAACCAGCACCCTCACCATCATTAGCATTCCTGGCCTCGCCTACGACACGAATCTCACGTTCTTGCAGGTCGTTCTCGGATATCTCGTTGGACGCGTGATCATAAGCTTCATTCTGTTGCCGCATTACTTCCGCGGCGATCTCTATACCGCCTATGCACTGATCGAGCGCCGATTTGGTCGCGGCCTGCGATCCCTGACTGCAGGCCTGTTTCTCGTGACCCGCGCAGCGGCCGAAGGCGTCCGCGTCTATGCGGTTTCGATCGTCGTGGCCATCGCGCTAGGCACCGGCGAGATTGCCTCGATCGCCATTATCACCATATTGACTCTGATCTATACCTTCGAAGGCGGCCTGGCGGCGGTGATCTGGACCGATGTCGTGCAGACCTTTATTTACGTCGGCGGAACGCTGGTGGGGCTGTTTACCATCCTTCACCTGGTTCCCGGAAGGTGGGCCACCATTCACAGTGTCGCCCAGAGCGCGGGCAAGCTACAGGTCTTCGACTTCACTCCAAACTTTTGGAAGCCGTACACATTCTGGGCCGGCCTCGTCGGCGGAACGTTCCTCACCACGGCCAGCCACGGCACCGACCAACTTATCGTGCAGCGACTCTTGGCGGCGCGCAGCCAGCGCCAGTCCGTGACCGCCCTGCTCTCGAGCGGAGTCGCTATTCTTTTTCAGTTCGCTCTGTTCCTGATGGTCGGTGTGATGCTGTTTGCCTATTATCATGTGCCTTCCGCGAGCTTTGGCACGGCGGACCGGATCTATCCCAAATTTATTGTCAGCCAGATGCCACATGGAATTTCTGGCCTGCTGATTGCCGCGATTCTGGCCGCGGCGATGTCGAATTTAAGCGCCGCGCTCAACTCGTTGTCATCAACTTCGATCATCGACTTCTACCTTCAGCGCAAGCCGCAGACCGACGAACGCCGCCGGGTGCAGCTTTCCCGCGCGGCAACGTTCGTTTGGGCTCTGGTGCTCTTCTCGTTGGCTGTGCTGTCGCTCCACAAAGTGGGACGCGTCATCGAAGTCGGATTGCAGATCGCGTCGGTCGCCTACGGAGCTTTGCTAGGCGTGTTCCTCCTCGGAGTGCTGACCCGGCGCGCCAATCAACGCGGGGCGATGATTGGTATGTTGTGCGGTTTCGCTTCCGAACTCCACATTTGGCTGGGAACTCGCGTGCCCTGGACCTGGTATGTCGCAATCGGAACCGTCGTGACGTTTGTTGTCGGATACGCAGCCAGTGTCGTGCTCCCGCCCGAACAAGCAAAACCTTAAAGCGCCGAGAACCGCCGCCGAGATGCCGTTTTGTCTCAGCGGTCTGCTGCAAGGCCGCGCTTCCTCTGCAGTTTAAGGTTTTCGCTTATACTTCCACTCGATGCCGGCCCAAATCCAAGCTGCGACGTCCCGCCCCGAACTGGCGCGCGATCTCGGAGTGAGTCATGCGGGAGCGATTGTCGTCGGCACCATCATTGGCAGCGGCATCTTCCTGGTTCCGGCCGAGATGATGCAGGCGGTCGGCTCGGCCAAGTTGGTTTATCTGGCGTGGCTGGTGGGCGGGCTGCTCTCGTTTTTCGGCGCGCTCACCTACGCGGAACTCGGTTCGATGAAGCCGCAGGCCGGCGGTGAGTATGTTTATGTCCGAGATGGCTATGGACCGTTGGCCGGATTTCTCTACGCCTGGACCTGGTTCGTCATCGCCAAGCCGGCTTCGATCGCGACCGTTACCATCGGATTGGTTCGCATCCTTGGAACCTTTCCGGTGTTTGCGTTCTTTTCTAACCACGTCGTCAATTGGCCGATCGCCGTTTCCTACGGACAACTGGTTGCCATCGCCGCTACCCTGCTGATCTCTTTACTCAATTACCTCGGAGTCAAAAAGGCGGGCGAGTTTCAACTGGTGTTCACGCTGTTGAAAGTCGCGATCATTCTGGGCATCGTTGTCATCGGCTTCAGCTATCGAGGTGGAAGCTGGAGCCATTTTGCCGGCAGTTACGCCGCTGCCAAGGGCGGGCTTGCCGGATTCATGGCCGCGCTGGTCGCGGCTTTGTGGGCTTATGACGGATGGAACGACCTCAACATGGTCGCCGGAGAAATCCGCCAACCCGAGCGAAACATTCCTATCGCTCTGATCGCGGGCGTGGCCACGGTTGGCGCGCTCTATATGCTGGTCAATGCAGCCGTGCAATTCGTTTTACCCGCCAGCGCAATTGCGGCTTCGCCTCGGCCTGCGTCTGACGCCATCGGCCTGGTGTGGGGCACCCTTGGCGCGAGCGTAGTTTCGGCCGCTATGGCGATTTCAATGCTGGTTACATTGAACGGCACCGTCATGAGCGGGGCCCGCGTCCCATTTGCCGTGGCGCGTGACCGGTATTTCTTCTCGGCGCTGGCCGAAGTTCATCCGCGCTTTCATACACCTTCGGTCGCGCTCGCGGTGCAGGCGGCGCTCGCCATTCTCTTGCTGCTTCTCGGAGGAAACTTCCGGCAATTGTTTTCACTGGCGATTTTCGCCGAATGGCTGTTTTACATGATCGCGGGAAGTACGGTCTTCATCTTTCGGCAACGTGATCCGCAGGCCGCGCGGCCCTACCGGGTCTGGGGATACCCCGTGGTCCCTGCCCTGTTTGTGCTGTCTTCCGCGCTGCTTCTCTACTACACCTTTACCGACAACCTGCGGAATTCGGCGCTGGGTTGCCTCGTGATTCTGGCCGGTGTGCCGGTGTTTTATATTTTTGCCCGGCGACGGTCGCACGAGCATCGGTAGCTGGCATCATTGCCGCCTCGCTGGGACTTGTCCGGTTATACGATCGTGACTCCGAAGGTTCCGCGCGGACCGAATACCAGGAAGGCGCGTGCCTCTGCCCTTGTAGTTTTGCCGCGAACTTCAAGAATGTCGTAGAATATCGCGGCACCACAACTTTCTGTTTTTCTTGGGTTCAACTACCGAGAAATCCATCCCTGAGGAGGGTAGAAATGCCGAAGAACGCGGTTTTAGGAAGTATTCTGAGTCTTGGTCTGCTGTTCGGAAGCCTGGTCTATGGACAAATGGGAATGCCGCAGCAAAATATCAGCGGGAAAAAACACCCCAACCTGGCTGCGGCGCAGCGGCTTTGCGATCAGGCCTTCGAAAAAATCCAGGCCGCCCAGTCGGCCAATGAGTGGGACATGTCAGGGCATGCCGCAAAAGCCAAGGAATTGCTCGAGCAGGCCAGTCATGAGCTGAAGCAGGCTGCCGAATCCGCCAACAAACACTAATCGGGTACCCTCTGTCGAGACAGGAGGCTCAGCTGCCCGGGTTGAGCGGCTGAGTCTTCCTGGTTCAATTGGTTGCTGCTTTTCCGAGTCTGCGCCTCGGCTCATGTCAACCGCCGGCTTGGGAGTGTGTTCTGCACGCCTCGATCTGCCGTTGCTACCACGCCATCGTTTTCTTGCCGTAAGCCTCAGTCAAAATCGCGATGCTCAAACGGTGTTAACGGGCTGATTGCGCTCCGCGCATTCAGCCCTTTTTGGGGCTGGTTCCGCTTCTGCCCCTGCTCGTTACCTAAGTACAGGTGCCGGAGGCACGTTTACCCCTCGCCCGGTCTCCCGTAAGTTAGAAGCTCTACCCGCGCACTCTCCCCATGGCTCGGGTTCCCTTACTTGGAGTGTGTGGATGGCTACGCCTGACAAGCTTAATTTCGGTCTTCTGCCGGAGCGGCACATCGAGTGGCGCACCTTGGCCACGAGCTACGGCATTGAAGTCTTTTTTATCTTGTTGCTGCTGGGCGCCGGGTTCTTTTTCCCAGACACGCTGCGGCTGAGGCAGAAATTCACAGTTACGGAGCTGGTTCCGAGGCCGGATTTGAGGCCCGAACCGGTTAAGCCAAGGGTGAAAGCGCGGCGTCCAGTGGAGCTCCCGAAGGTAGCGCCTCCGGTGTCCTTCCCGACGGCGAAGCTATTTGTGCCGAGAGATATCCGCGTAAAGAAAAAGAAAGAGGAGGAAGAGAAAGCTCCTCAACTGGAAGCAAAGTTCAAGGCGCCGGAATTAGCGCCGCCGCCGAGCGCGATGCCAGCCAGGATCGTGTATACGGGCGCATTCGGCAGCTCAGCCGCTCCCACCGTCAGCGCCCCGATTCAGAAGGTGCAGACGGGAGGATTCGGCGATCCTGATGGCCTGAAAGGACAGGGCAAGGACAACGCCCATCTGGCGGCCGCAAAGCTCGGGTCGTTTGATCTGCCCGAGGGTCAAGGTCAAGGGAACGGAGCCGGTGGCGCAAACGGCATTAAGGGCACGGTCGCCAGCGCCGGCTTCGGAAATGGAATCGCGCAGGGCGACAACCGGAACCGAGGAGGATCGGTGCAGACCGCGGGATTCGGAGCGCAGCAAGTTTCTCACAACGGACCGAAGATCGCCCAAGCGGACAGCGGCCCGGCGACCACGCAAGTAGAAATTATTTCGAAACCCAGCCCGGTTTATACGCAGGAAGCCCGCCAGCTCAAGCTGGAGGGAGAAGTTCTGCTCGAGGTGCTGTTTGGTGCGAACGGACAGCTGCATGTGAATCGCGTCGTACGGGGATTAGGTCATGGGTTGGATGAAGCGGCGGTGACCGCTGCCAGCCAGATGCGCTTCAAGCCGGCGCAGCGTATGGGAACACCCGTGGATTCCACGGCAATCGTACATGTGGTTTTCCAGTTAGCGTATTGAGTTTAGAGACAGAGAGGAACAGAGTCATGCGTACTTCGAAATGGATGCTTACCGCTTTTCTGCTGATCACGCTGAGTGCGATGGCACAGCAGAGCGCGAATCAACCGTCGTCGTCAAGCCCGGCGCAAGCGAATGCCGCTGCGTCGCAACCCGCGACTACACCGGCTCAACCGGTTTCCGCGGCTACCACCAACCCGGCTTCGGGACAATCGACAGCCGCGGCGTCGGCTGCCATGGCTCCGCCGACAACCATGGATCAGGTGGTGGATCGAACCATCCTGCGTGAACATGGCTTGATGGAATTGCTGAAGACGCGGACCCCGCTGGTCGAAACCTATCTTCAGAACCTGAAGGCCGATCAGAAACTTGGGGCTGTGCCGAGTGAGGACCATTACTTTCTCGGCCGGCTGGACCTCGGAGAAAGCATCGATCGCCGCGACTATCTTTCCCGGGATGAAAGCTTCCAGAAGAACCTTTTGGGCGGAGTGAGCAAGCTGTTCAAGTTTGAATACAAGCCCATGGGCTTCTCGTGGATGATTTTTGCCGATCGCGACGACTTCGATCGCGGTCACTACAGCTTCAAGTACGTGCGCCGCGAATTTCTTGGCGACGTGCGTTGCCTCGTCTTCGACGTCACGCCCAAGAAAGATGCGGGCAAAGGCCGCTTCCTGGGGCGCATCTGGGTGGAAGATCAGGATTACAACATTGTCCGGCTGAACGGCACCTATGCGCCGCGGCCGAGAAACGCTTTCTATTTCCACATGGACAGCTGGCGGTTGAACCTGATCCCCGGCTACTGGGTTCCGGCCTACATCTACAGCGAAGAAGGCGACTTCAGCTACGGAGCTAAAGACAAAATGGCTTTCAAGGCGCAGAGCCGCATCTGGGGCTACGATCTGAAGAAAGGCACGAAAGAAGACGAACTCACTTCGCTAAGGGTTGACTCAGTAAAAGACGAAACTCCTTCGACCACGGATGCTTCCCCGCTCGAGGCTCAGCGGGAATGGCAGCAACAGGCTGAGGACAACGTCGTCGAGCGCCTGCAAGAATCTGGCCTGGTGGCTCCCGAGGGGGAAGTGGACAAGGTTCTGCTGACCGTAGTCAACAACCTGATCGTCACGAATAACATTGATTTGCCGCGTCCGGTGCGGACGCGGGTCATGATCACCTCGCCGCTGGAAACCTTCAGCGTGGGCAACACGATTGTGGTCAGCCGCGGTTTGATCGACGTGCTTCCTGACGAGGCTAGCCTGGCGATGGTGCTTTCGCACGAACTGGCGCACATTGTTCTGGGACACAATCTGGGCAGCAAGTTCGCCTTCAACGACCGTATGCTGTTCTCCGATGAATCGACCTACAGCAACTTCGGCTTCCGGCACAATCCAGAGGAAGAAACCGCCGCCGACGCCAAAGCGATGGAGTTGCTGAAGAACTCACCCTACGCGCAGAAGTTGGATGTGCCTTCCTTGTTCCTCAAAGAGCTGACCGAACGGGCTCCGACGCTCTCGGCTTTATTGACGGCTCACCTGGGGAACAGCTTCACCAACGACAAAGGGCAACTGGTCAGGCTTTCGGCGCTGGCCACCACCGGGCCCGCTCTCGATCCAAGCAAGCTGGATCAGATTGCGGCTCTTCCCATGGGTGGACGCGTGAAACTGAATGCCTGGACGGACCGCGTGGAACTCACCAAGTCCGCGCCGGTGGCGATCACCTCGGCGCGCGACAAAATGCCGTTTGAAGTTACGCCGTTCTTCCCACGATTGAGCCGCCTGAACAGCGACGCCAATGTGGGCAACGCGACGTCGGCATCGAACACTGCACCGAGCAACTAAAACCCTTTTCGAGCGGACGGGCGAGGCCGCCCGTCCTTCATCGACCTTCGAACAAGTTGATGGAAGCGAGGCCGGGACCGGAAGCAATTCCGGAGTTCCGGCCTTCGTCTTTTTGCAACTCGAGGGTCGTTCTCATCCTCCAACAGGAAGTAAGCAATTGGAGCGAACATGAGAGTTGAACGGCGCACCGTGGATCTGACCGCTTACCCAGACCTTGTCGTGATTTATCTGGGGATGAGGTCAATACGATTACCGGAATTAAGACCTTGCTCGGCTTCGGGCCGAAGATTGACAACTCGGTTGCAGCCAAACCTGACGGCTTGCTGCGTCACGAATCGTTCCTCTTCTCGCTGCTGCCTCCGCATGTGGGGATGCGCCAGTATTGGCGAGACTTTCCATCGTTGGAACGTTGGTCGCGATCAGAGCCGCATATGCAGTGGTGGAAGAATTTTCTGCGCGATTCCGGCGGCACCGGATTCTGGCATGAGACGTATTTCAGGCGAAGCGAGATCGAAGCCATCTATGACGATATTGGGATTCCGATGGGTTTGTCGGCCTTTGCCCCTGCAGCGATTGCGCGAGGACCAATGTTTTCGGCCCGCACCCGCTTGGGCGTCCAGGGAAGCGAAACCGTAAGCACACCTCTGAGCGAGGCCGAACTCTACGGCGAGTCACAATAATGAGTGCTATCGAATTTTCAACGAGAATTACTCGTCAGAGTCGAGGCAAACTTCGGGCGTGAGAAACATCGGCAAACTATCGTCTTCGAAACGGCCAAGCAGTTCATCGAGCATCTGTTGTGTGGACGAGGCTCCGTCAACGACTGGGCTCGAATCGAAATCCACGAACTGTTCCGCCTGATCGAGGGCCAGGACCTGTTCGAAATCTTCTACGGCGTTCATTGCTAACTCCACTTCGTTCCAACCTCATCTGTGACTCCTCGATTATGTGGGAATGCGCTTACTTTCGGTAGGTTACCAACGGTCGTGATCTTCTTCTCGGGTCTCCTTTGTGGACCTTTGTTTCCTTTGCGGCTAACGATTTTGAAGCATCTGCCCGAGTATCGAAAGGGCTTTCAACCACAAAGGACACGAAGGTCCACAAAGGAAATCCTTCGATTTGGGAATCCTGCTACTGTTGCCCTTTGCTCTTGCCGGGCAAGCCCGCTGGGTTTTCGTGGGTGCGCTCGCGGAAGCCGCCTTTTAATCCGCTGGCCAAGGACACGGTCGACTCGCCGAATTTGTCGCGCAGGCGGTCGGCGGCAGAGAAAACTTGCTGCCAGCGTTGTCGGCGCGCGCCTTCGATCAAGTCTTCCTGTTGCGATGCGCTTTGAAACGACGATGCGTGCACGCCGAGCAGGCGGACCTGGGATCCCTTCCGCCAGTTCTTGCGAAACAGAGCGCGCGCCTGCTCAAAGATTTCGGTGTCGAGCTGTGTGGGAGCGGGCAAGCTATGAGCGCGCGTGATGGTGGTGAAATCTTTGTAGCGGAGTTTGAGTTGAATGGTACGCGCGTGCAATCCATGCTCGCGCAGGCGGCGGCCTACCATCTCGGAGAGGCGCATCAATGTTGATTCGATTTGGTCGGGATTGGCGGTGTCTTCGTTGTAAGTATGTTCGTGGCTGATGGATTTGGGATCGGTGTCGGCGCCGACCTCGGTGTCAAACCATCCTCCGGCGTCTTCTCCGCGCGCCTTGCCGGCCAGCGCCAGACCCCACTTGCCAAAGTGTTCTTGAAGAAACGCATCGTTGAAGCGAGCGAGGTCGCCGACGCGCTGAACGCCCAGGGCGTGCAGGCTTTGCTCGGTAACTTTTCCAACGCCTGGAATATCACGTACGTCGAGCGGGGCGAGGAACTTCGTTTCCTGCCCGGGAATGACCCAAAGAATTCCATGCGGCTTGGCCTTGGCAGAAGAAACCTTGGCAATCAGGCGCGAGACACCGATTCCAATCGAACAGTTCAACTGCGTGTCGGATTTTATCTTCTGGTGAAGAGCATGAGCGGCGCATAAAGGTGGGCCATGAAGGCGCGCGGTGCCGGTCATGTCGAGGTAGGCTTCGTCAATCGACGCCATCTCGACTAGCGGCGAGAAGGATGTGAGTACGCGATAAACTTTCTCGGAGCATTCGCGATACCGCTCAGGATGGCCGTTTACGAAGATGGCATGCGGACAAAGCTTGGCCGCCGTACGCAGCGGCATGGCCGAATGAACTCCAAATTTACGTGCTTCGTAGGAGGCAGCCGAGACTACGCCCCGCTCGTCACGCTGGCCTCCTACGACCACAGCTTTGCCTTTGAGTGAAGGATCGAACAGCTCTTCCACCGAGACGAAGAACGCGTCCATGTCTACGTGGAAGATGGTTTTGGCGAACGCAGGCATAGGAGCACGGGGAAGAGATTGCTGAAGGAATTGTACCAGTGGGACAGAGCCCAACGTCCCGCCGCATGTGAGAGCACGTCTCCCACATTTCCGACTAGGACGACAAGGAAACCAACGATGACGTGTCGAACTCCGGTTTCCGGGCTTCTGGCACCTTGAGATCTGGCATCGGGCGGCCCGCAAAGTGACGCCTGCAAGGCTTTGCCATCCACCGGGCCCAGCGCCCGGACCAGGTAAGGCGCGCGCTATCCGTGGCAAGGCCGGTGTCGGCATACATCATGCGATAAATTCTGGAGATGAGCACAAAAGCCACCCGTCCCCGGCGAGATTTGATGAAACGCGAACGCTTCCAAATTTGCCCCCAACCGTAGAAGCTGTCCCACACGGCCTGGGTACGGGAACGGATCTCTTCGCCTGACATCACGGGATGGTCCCAATACAGCTTGGGACGGAGCGGCTCTGGAATAAGCCAGCGCCGGGTGAGCGGAATTCCGGCGATGGTTGGCGGGTTATCGCCTAGCGTCTTTTCCCAACGGTTGAAATCGACGGTGCCAGGGTAAGGGCTAAGCAATACGAATTGTGCGAATGTGCATTCAGCGCTGATGGCCGCAGCGGCTGTGGCCGCGAAGGTTTCGGGACGGTCGCTGGGCAGGCCAAAAATAAAAGAGCCCAAGACATGCACGCCATGATGCCGGAATGTGCGAAGTTGCTCCGTCAGCTTCTCGCCGGCGAGGTTAAAATCTTTGTAGACATCTTTCAGTCCTTCTGGCGTGACCGATTCGACTCCCACCAGCGCGCCCTTGATGCGCGCGGCTTTCATGGCATCGAGAAATTCGGGATCTTCGGCCGCTTCCATGGTGATCTGGGTAAAGAAAACCATGTCGTCGGGAAGTTTCGAAAGTCGAGACATCAGTTCAAATCGTTCTGCCCGTATGGATTTCAGCTCGTTCACCCGGACGGTGTTTTTTTGCTGAATCGCGAGGCTAAGATCGGTCAGGGTGACGGGATAGAAATTGTCATCCGCCAGCGCAATAAAACGGAAGCCCAGCCGGCGCAACTGCACGATTTCTTCGATCACGACATCGGAGCTGCGCTGGCGGGGCCGCTGTCCATCGGTGCGCCAGACGGAGCAAAAAGAACAATGCTTAGGGCAGCCACGTACGGTCTGCACCGAAGCCCACATATAGCGATTGCGAGGAACCAGATCCCAGCGCGCAGCCACGAAGTCACTGGCCTCGATCTGGCCTCCGACGTAAAGAGGCTTGGGCACTCCCTCGCGGCAATCCTCGAGAACTCTCGCCCAGGCCAGGTCGCCGTCACCCTTTACCACCGAGTGCGCTCCTCCCAGTTCAAGCGCCTCTTCGGGATATAGTGTGGCGTGAATTCCGCCAAAGATGACATACGCTCCCCGGCTGCGCGCCGCCTTGCCAATCTCGTAACCCCGCAGCGCGTTCGCGGTATGAATACCGATGCCGACTACATCTCCGGCCTGAATCGACTCGGGGCGCAACTGGATTAGCGTTTCATCGACCAGCACAGGGTCGCCAAAACTTTTCGGAGTCGCCGCTGCTAACACGTATTGCCAGCGCGGAGTAATGACCGCCGTTCCAAAAGACACACTGCTTGGATTGATCAGGTGAACGTTCACGCCGGGAGCCTCCTTGGCACCGATTGCCCTCAAGCAGTCGCAATGTGCAGTGTTATTGCTGCTCGAATTGACAGGCTCCGCGTCGTTTCATTCACTCTGAAAGGCGCGGGATTTAGATGTGGCAGGGAGTGAAAGCGGACGGCCTGTCTACTCTCTCGGCCTGAAAGAAACCCACAAGATTAGAAAGCACCGCAAGATAGGTTCAAAATAGCGGCTGTTTGTAGGTTAGAGCACACCTATGGGGTTGTCAAGATTCATGACAAAACTGTCATCTTCGACGGTTCCGTTTTTGAACTGACAGCACCGTTCGGCAATCGAGGGTAATTTGGCCGCGGTCTATACTGCCGTCAGTTCGGGGCTGTGCGTGGATCGCGCCTGCCGGACTCGTTCGTAGACGCGGGCATATTCCTTGGCCGATGCGTTCCACGAAAAGTCCTTATTCATGCCATTGCGCATGAGCGTTTGCCAGGAAGACTGGTCGCGGAAAGCTTTCAGCGCTTCCTTGATGGTGAGCAACAGGGCTTCGCCGCTGTAGTCCGTGAACTTGAATCCTGTCCCTTTGCCGGTGCGCGCATCCCAGGAATCGATGGTATCGTCGAGCCCGCCGGTGGCTCGAACGATCGGAACAGTGCCGTACTTCAGGCTGTAAATCTGGTTCAATCCGCAGGGCTCGTATTTCGAAGGCATGAGGAACATGTCGCTGCCGGCTTCGATTTTGTGCGCCACCGCGTTGTCGTAAGCGATCTTGACTGCAATCTTTTGCGGAAACTGTTTCTGCATGCGCGCGAACATTTCTTCGTATTGCTTGTCGCCATTTCCCAAGGCGACGATAATCATTTCCTCACGCGCCAGCCGATCCATGATTTGCGCAATCAGATCGAAACCTTTCTGAGCCGCAAAGCGCGAGACGATTCCAATTACCGGCAGACGCAGATCCGCGTTGGCCACGCCAAACGACGCCAGCAGATCCTGCTTGCACTTGGCCTTGCCGGACAAATCCTGTGGTGAGTATTTGGCGATAATGAACTTGTCGGCCTGCGGACTCCACTCGTCGTAGTCGACACCATTGAGAATTCCGGTCACGGTCGCGGCTCGGTCGCGGAGCACGCCTTCCAGCCCAAAACCGAATTCCGCAGTCTGAATCTCATGGCTGTACTTACGGCTCACCGTGGTAACGAAATCGGAGTACACCAGCGCTCCTTTGAGAAAGTTCACTTGCCCAAAGAATTCCATTTTGTCGATAGCCAGCAAGTCCCAGGGCAGGGTAAGAAGCGGCAATGTGTCCGGCGGAAACAGCCCCTGGTATCCCATGTTATGAATGGTGAAGACTGTGCCCACATCACGGAAGGCGGGATCTTCCGCATACTGTGTTCGCAGCAGCACCGGAATCAGCGCCGATTGCCAGTCATGACAATGAAAAACGTTAGGAACACCTAATATCTTGGAGGCTTCAAGCACGGCGCGCGAGAACAAGGCAAAACGTTCGGCATTGTCGGGATAGTCTCCCGCAGATGTGCCGTACAACGCTTCGCGGTCGAAATACGGAGGGTAGTCTACGAAATAAAAGCGCACGCCCGAGTGACTGCCACCGGTAACCACGGAGCAGAATCGATAGTGGTCATCAAAGGGCACGGTGATGCTGCGGACAACGGTTTGCGCGTCGGAGAGCTTGGTTTGACGATAGCGAGGAACGTATACGCTGACCTGGTGCCCGGCGGCAACCAAGGCTCGCGGCAAAGCGCCAACCACGTCGGCCAATCCGCCAGTCTTGGAAAAAGGCACGCATTCCGAGGCAGCAAAAGCAATATGCATAAATACAGCCCTCCAAAATATGGGCCCCGGCTTCGGCGCAAGTTATGATAGAGGGCGGCTCGCTGCACGCCATCCGGCGCACGAAGATTCGCGGGGATGAGAGTCCAGTGTAGTCGTCCGAAAGAAAGAGGGTCAATGTGCCGAAAGTATCTGCTGCGCGTCCTGCTCCCAGAACGCCCAAATTGGGTCAGCATTTTCTCGCCGACCCCTCGGCCGCATTACGCATTGCCGAAGCCTTCGGGGATCTGTCTCAGAGCACGGTGCTCGAAATCGGTGCTGGACGCGGCGCCCTGACTTCCCTGCTCGCGCGACGAGCCCGCCGCTTGATCGCGATTGAACTTGATCGCGTCCTGGCCGCCCAGCTGCGCATGAAATTTTCTTTGACCCCGAATGTCGAGATCATCGAAGGCGACATCCTCGCCATTGATTTCGATACGCTCTTCGGACCCAAGCCCGGCAGCACCCGTCCGGGAATGAACCATCAACCGGAAAAGGTGCAGGTCGTGGGCAATCTTCCTTATTTCATTACGTCCGACATTCTGCTGCGCCTGTTCGCGTACCGGAGATACTTCGAGACCATCGTGCTCATGGTGCAGAAAGAAGTCGCAGACCGGCTGGCGGCGCGTCCCGGAAGCAGCGAGTATGGCCTGATCTCGGCCACGGCGCAGCTTTACGCCAGAGTCGAAAAACTGTTCACTCTGCCGCCGAGCGCGTTTTCGCCGCCGCCTAAAGTACACTCCACGGTAGTTCGGCTTGCGATCGATTCCAGGATCGAGGGCTTGAATGTGCCGGAGGCCGACTTCATTGATTTTCTGAGAAAGTCCTTCGGCCAGAAACGAAAGACGCTCTGGAATAATCTGAAATCCGAGTACCCGGCGGCTGTTTTGCGCACAGCCCTGGAAAAATCCGGAGTAAAGCCGACAGTGCGGGCCGAAGCGTTGTCGTTAGAAAAGAGCGCCGCATTATTTCGAGCCTTGCTAGAAGCAGCAGGTACGTGATTTCCTTTGTGTACCTTTGTGTACCTTGGTGTCCTTTGTGGTTAATGCCTTTCTAAACCACAAGGAGATGCAAAATGGATTCGACAGTTCGCCATCCTGCAGTAGCTGGCAGGTTCTATCCCAAAGACCGTGAAACCCTGCAAAGAGATCTCCAATCCTACTTTCCAGCTCAGGCTACGCCGACCCCCGCTCTCGGATGCGTCGCCCCGCACGCTGGCTACATCTACTCAGGCGCGGTAGCTGGATCCGTCTTCGGCACGCTGGACTTGCCCCAACGCATTATCGTGCTCTGCCCCAACCACACCGGCAAAGGGCGTCCGCTGGCGATCATGAGCAGCGGCTCATGGGAAACTCCACTGGGCTCGGCTCCAATCGATTCGACTCTGGCTGAAGCCCTGAAGAAACGATTCCCCCTGTTGACCGAAGATGCCGATGCTCATCGCAGCGAGCATGCCATCGAAGTGGAACTACCGTTCCTCCAATCCCGCCGCCCCGATTTCAGGTTCGTCCCCATTGCGTTGGGCACAGGAAAGTTCGAGACCTTAGAAAAATTGGGCGAGGCGGTAGCCGACACGCTGCACGCACAGGACGAAAGAATTCTGATTATCGCCTCGAGCGACATGAATCATTACGAGAACGACGCCGTGACTCGGATAAAAGATCGTAAAGCGATCGAACGGATTCTGGCGCTTGACGCGAGTGGACTATTCGACGTCGTAATGAAGGAAGAAATCAGCATGTGCGGTTTCGGCCCGGCGGTCGTGATGCTGACCGCCGCCAAACGGCTGGGCGCAACCAAGGCCGAACTGATCAAGTACGCGACCTCGGGAGATGTCTCCGGCGACCGCGACATGGTGGTTGGCTACGCGGGCGTGGTTGTGCGCTGAAATCGGTAGGCTGCGGGACCTGCATTTCTGGGGATATCGGCGCCTGGGCCGGGCTTCCGATCGAGGAAGTGGTCGTATGGATTGCAGTGAGCTACGCGACGGTGATCGTGTTTGAGGTTTTCAAACTATGGCAAGCGTCGGGTAAGAAGGCGAAACACGCGTTTCTGGGTGGGGAGTGAAAATTCTCGCTGGCGGGATCCTGCAGAGTTTCGCTCGATTACCCGGACGGTGCCGTCCGGGTATCCGCGAGCATTGCAAAAGAAGTACGAGTTCTGCGCTCGTTTAGTCGTCCAGGTTCGAGTTGGAGGCGGTTACTTCTTCGGGTTCTTCGTACTCTCCTGCCAGGCTGAAATCGTTTTGTCCGAAATCGTCGTTCTCTCCGGGGACACCGGATTGTTTCTCCAGCTTTCGCTGCTGTCTTTTCTCTAATTTTTCGCGCTGCTTGTCCTGCCGCGAGCGCTCCTTCTGGCGTTTGTTAAAGCTTGAGCGACTTCGACCAGCCATACCCACCTCCAGGGATGATTTTGCGGGTTGCGATCCATCCGAAGCATCGTCAGTTCGACGTCGTAAACTACGACGCCACCGGTTCGGGATGGACGGCGGATTTTGCCTGCTTGCGCACGCCCGCTGGTTTAGTTTTGGCAGCCTGGGCCTGGAGTAGTGCTTGAGTTCGTAACCGGCGCTGAATGTTCTGCTTCCGCGTCCGGTTGGCTCGGGACTTGTCTCCGTTAATTAACGACATAGATATCTCCTCCCACACCTGGCTTTTGAGTCTTCTCAATCGCGAAGGCGCAGGCTGGTTGCGATGATCTTCGTGGTTAAGGGCTGACTCCAGTATACGCGATTACTCCCAGCGGGAAAACATTACATAAGGGCACGAAGACGACGGCTGCGTGCCGGCAAGGGGCGCCGTTTCCCTCCGAATACGCGCTCACGATGACAAAGACGGGCTACCCGCTTCCTCTACCACACCCGGCAAGCGTTCTCCCGCACCATGGGTTGGCCTTTGTGGCAGCCGAAAGCCTTTGCGAACTCCGACATATTGGACACCACGTTGTTGACCCTGTACTTGTCCAGCGGATGCGGGTTCATGAGCAGGATTGTGCGCATCATTTCTGGACGCAAGTTGCCACACCAGATGTTGGCGTAGGACAGGAAGAAACGTTGCAACGCGGTCAGGCCGTCATCCCCTTTGGTATCGAGGGTCTGACCTTTCGCTTTCAGATCCGTATCGAGCGCAGATAAAGCCAGATGGATTCCGCCATTGTCGGCCGTGTTTTCTCCCTGAGTTAGGCGGCCGTTTTGTTGCACCCCGGCTTCGGGAACGAACTCGGTGTACTCGTCAGCGATGCAGTCTCCTCGTTTGTCATAAGCTTTGGCATCGTCCTCGGTCCACCAGTCGCGCAGGTTTCCATTCGCGTCGAACTTTCGCCCCTGGTCGTCATACCCATGGATGGTCTCATGCCCAATCACCGCGCCGGCGGCCGCGTAGTTGACCGAATCGTCTTTGGTGGGATCGAAGAATGGCGGTTGCAGAATTCCTGCCGGGAAGTTGATGGTGTTGGTCTGGGCATCCTCGTAGGCATTGACCGTCGGCGGCGTCATTCCCCACTCAGTTCGATCTAGCGGCTTGCCAATTTTCTTGAGCTGGCGGTCCATTTCAAATGCCGCAGAATGCTCTACGTTGACCAGATGATTGTTCCCAATTTCTAAAGCCGAATAATCGCGCCAGTGGTCGGGATATCCGATTTTGTCGATCTGGGCGGCGAGCTTAATCCGCGCCTGCTTCTTGGTTTGCGGGCTCATCCAATCCATGGAATCGATTTCCTGGCCGAGCGCGACTTTGAGCGCATTCACCATTTGCTGAACGCGTTCTTTGCTCTCAGGCGGAAAGGCCCGCGCTACATACGCCTGCCCTAGCAACTGCCCGATATCGCGGTCTTCCGATTGAATGCATCTCCGCCAAAGTGGCTGAAGCTCTTTCGCGCCGAACAGGGTTTGAGGAACAAAGGTGAAGTCTTCGTTTACGAAATCCTCGCTCATCGCTCCGGCCAGACCGTTCAGCAACTGCCATCTGAAATATGCTTTCCAGTGGTCGAGAGGCTCGCTTTGAATCAGTTGCTCAGTGCTGCGAAAGAAATCGGGTGAGGTCACGATAAAAGTGCCCGTCGCGGGACCATGTACCAATTGCAAATAGCGAGTGAAGTCGAACGATGGAGTCAGCTTCTGCACCGCGTCCAGACTCATTTCGTGGTCGAGGTTCTTAGGATCGCGCCGTTTGACGATATCCATCGCGGCCTTGGCCATGGACGTTTCCATTCGCAGAATGACGTCCGCGTCCGCCTTCGCCTGAGCCGAAGGCACTCCAGAAAGTTCCAACATGCGGGCAATATGAGCGACGTACTTAGTTCGGATCTCGACCGACTTCGCGTCGTCTTTCAGATAGAAATCGCGGCCCGGCATCGCCATTCCGCCTTGATCAAACTGTCCGATCACGTGGCTGGTATCGTGAAAATCGGGCTGTGCGCCAAAACCAAACAGGGCCGCGTAGGTCTCGGGATCGGCGGGATTCCAGGCGCCGTGAATCGACCGGTGCAGATCGGCCACTACCTCGACCATTTCGGTCTTGCTGCGCATTGCCTCGATGCGCTCCAACTGTGGCCGCAAGGTAGAAAGGGAGTTCGCGTCTCTCTCTTTCTGATCGGTGCAAGCCGACCAGTAATCGCCGACCTTCTGCTCGACTGGCGTGCGCTCTGCGGGCGGCTTGGCCGCTACTTCGAGCACAGTTTGATGGAGAAAGGTCTCGTTCCACAACTGAAGCTTCCCGAAGGAGTCCCAGAATACTTCATCCGGAGGAACAGGATTGTCGGCGATCCAGCGATTGCACGAGTACGCATAGAAATCAGTGCAAGGATCGACCGACTTATCTACATTCCTCGCGTCGAAGTGATCAAGCTGCGGAGCCAGTTTGCCGGCATCTTGCGCAGCCGTAGTTTGGCCGAATACAGGAAATGACAAACAGCTCAGCAGAAGAATCGGAACTAGAACCGATCGCATGTTAGAAGCCTCTGAGTTTTCGTTTACTGGGACGGACAGAAAGCTTACCACGCGAGGTTCCTTCTGGCATCAACCAAGCAGCCGCAAGTGCAATCGAAGTCATAACAAAACACCGCCAGACAGTTTTGCGGTATGTGCGCCGAGGTCGATCCAAACTATTGCAACCCCGTGTCCGGCATTACCGGCGACGTTTCATCGTTCCTTAGGATGCCGGATTGGAATCTCCTCAGCAAAGAAAAGGGGCGGCCGAATGCCGCCCTTTTGATGCACAATCGTTCCCCGTTCTAATGGTGACCGCCGCCGGAATGGCCAGCACTGGAATGCCCTATCGGTGAAGCGCTCGCGACGCTACCGGATTGCCATCCCCCCATCTGCCCAGGCGCGTAATAGCCACCGTGCCATCCGCCGACCCCTATGGGTGCAGAGTGGACTTTCGCCGTGGCAAATCCCTGTTGTTGAACCGTGCTCGACAGTTGGCTTAGGTTCTTGACGCCGCCGCGCGGAATTCCGAGTCCGGCCGAATTCTTCGTAATTTCCATCTTGTTAAACGATCTTCCTGTTTGGATCGGCAAGGGGCCGCGGTTCACGATAACCGTTCCCTGGCCTGAACTAGGAGGCTGCGGCAGAGCGTAGTGCGTTGGCGAATTAATGATCCGCGGCGCGTTCCATCCGATAAAAGAGCCGCCCGGCTGCCAGCCCCAAGCGCCCGTCGGCAGATAAACCCAGTTGCCGGAGTGGTACGGCGTCCATCCCCACGGGTACGCCGAAACCCAGCCATAACCAAAACCGGGTGCATACGCCCAAGCGCCGTTCATGAACGGATCCCAGCCCGCACCGGCAAAGTACGGCTGCCAAACGCTGCCGTAGCCCGGATAGTTAGAAAAGCTTCCGTAGTAATTCAGGTCGCTGGTGCCGTACGCATACGGCGAATAGCTGCTGGAGGAGTTGCTGGCGTAGACCTCGTGGTATTGATTCTGCTCTTTATCCCATGCGTCAAAGGGATCCGGCTCTAGATCCTTGGCCAACGTATGCCGATCGTCATCCGTCAGGTCGAACGTCGCCGTATGGTTTTTGCTGACGGCTATCGTTCCTGAATCACCAGCGATCTGCGCATCCCCGCTGAACACGGCTAAGGTCGCAGTGACGTCAGCCATCTCAATCCGCAGATGTGCGGAATGCGCCAGCGTGAGCTTTTCATGAGCAAAAGTCAGAGCAAACTCATCGTCCTTCGCGCCCGCGAAGTTGAGGTACGCAGTGCCTTCCTGCAGATGGACCGTCGAAACCTTGGCCCCAGAGTCGCGCAGGGAAAGCTGCGGAAACTCGATCAGCGTGTTCGGGGTGACTCGCAGCGTACTGCCGTCTTCGAATTCCACTTCGGCGCGACCCTCATTCCGGGTACGCAACTTTACGCCCCGAGTGATGGGCAAATTCAGGAATGCTTTCTCATAGCCCTGGCCGGTATTGCGGTCGACCTGGACGTCGCCCTGAACCTCGCTCAATCGCACCATGCGGACTTGCGAATCAGCAATGGCGGGAACGGTAAAGGAGGGAATCGCGAAAATCAGAGAAGAAGCTGCCGCTGCGTGCATCAGCAGCCTGATGTTTAGCTTGGACATAGAACACCCCCGGGAAAGGCCCCTCTTGCGTTATTAGAACATGGTTTGCGCTATTTTGTTGCCCGAACATCAGATATATTCGGCCGCCTTTGACTGCTCACTTGCCACCGGTACCCGCGAGCTGCAGCATACGCTGAGCGCGGGCGCGTACTACCTTGATCACAGCCGGATCGTCCGCGATCTTTTGCAAGACCGGAGCCACCGCCGAAATCTCCGCCAGGCCGCCGCTGTTCGAGGCTTCTTCCATGTTCTTCAATTCTTCGTCCAAGGCAAGCTTTTGATAGCGAAGGTGGTAATCCAGCCGATGGCCGAACTCCAGGGTCGTCGAAAGGGACTGGAAGAAGGTAGTCAGGTCCTGAACCGAGGGCACCTGAGAATAGTTATAAGTCTCGCTCGTGTTTTTTTGCGCGTCTTTGTAGGCGAGGGTTTTGGATCCGGTGGAAGCCAATTTCTTATTCTTGGAATCAATCTGCCCTTCGAAGTAGTGAGCGCGCTTAGCCAAATCGAAAACACGAGCGCGCCCGGCCTGGGACATCGTGAAATCTGCATGAAAAGAATCCCCTTCTTCAGAGTCCGGGCTGAGCTTGCCGTCAGAATCGTAGGAAGAGCGGCCATCTTCGGATACCGAGATGACGTAGTGATCCGGTTCGGAGCCGGGAAAGTCCAACGTGAAAATGACCGTGGGGACGGCTGTCGGCTGGGCCTGCGCGAAAGCCGGGAAGCACGCGATCAAGCAAACAAGCGCAACCATTCGGAACCGAGCGGAGAACATGCAGAAGGAATTATGCCAAAATGTGCTCGTCGTACAAAACCTTCTCATGCCCGCTGGCGTTCCAGCGTGGCCGAGGTGTGCAGATGGCAAATCGCAATGGCAAGGGCGTCGGCTGCGTCAGGCGGTTCCGGAATCTCTGCCAAGTTCAGCAGTCGCGTGACCATATGTTGCACCTGTTGCTTCTCTGCCCTGCCGTAGCCGACCACCGCGGACTTAATGGAGAGAGGCGAATATTCAGCGACCTCCAGCCCCGCCGACGACGCAGCCAGCATCGCAACACCGCGCACTTGACCCAGCTTGAGCGCCGACTTCACGTTCAACGCGTAAAAGACATCTTCGATCGCGACCCGGTCCGGCCGATGCTCGACAATAACCGCGCCCAAGCGGTTGAAAATGGTTGACAAGCGCGACGGCATAGAATCGCGAGGAGAGAGTTTGACTGCGCCGCAGGTCAGGCAAATCAGCGTGCCGTCGTGGCCGAGCTCGACAACGCCGAAGCCGGTGTACTCCGTACCGCAATCGATTCCTAAAACACGCATCGACCAGAGTCTAGCATCCGGCGGGCGAGATTTTGTTTACTCCTGACGCTTGCCCTGCTTACTCCTGATTGAACAGATCCGAGCGGTCGAGTTGCTCGCCCTTGAAAAAGACGATCGAAATGCGCTCGACCGCGCCGATGTCATCGAGCGGATTCCCATCGACCACCAGCAGATCGGCATCATTGCCCGCGCGAATCGAACCAATGTGATTATCGGCGCCGAGCAAACGCGCAGCATTGTAAGTCGCAGCTTGAAGCGCAACCGCGGGCGGAATTCCGGCGCGCACCCAAAGTGCAAGTTCGTGTTGCACGGTCGGACCGTGGAGTATGAGGAAATTGCCGGCGTCACTTCCGGTCACGAGGGCAACGCCGTTCTTATACGCCTGCAGCAGGTTCTGCGTCCCCGTTTCCAGGTTGAAGGGGAACTGCGCGATGCCTTCGCGGATGGGCTCGACGTCCTTGGATCCCATTTCCTTTTCAGTATTCTCGATCAAGTCCGTAGGCCCTACTTGCTGCACCAGCGAGCGCTTCAGCAGATCGGTATTCCCTGCGGCGAAGTCTCGGAATGCCTCGCCCACGCTCAACGTCGGATCGTAAGAAATTTTCTTCCTGACCATTTCCGCGAACAGGGCATCTGGAATCGCCTCGCGAAAAGACCCATGCTCGATGGAGTTTGCGCCAGCTTGCACCGCATCTGTCACGTCGCGCACATCCCCGGTATGCACGGCCAGAGGCAATTGCTGAGCATGGGATTCCTGGGCAATGGCCTGGAAAATCGCGCTGTCCATACGATTAAAGACCCGTGAACCTCCTCCCGCTTCCAGTATGGCCTTGATGCAATCAACGTTGGAGCGCTTGAGTTCGTCAACCTGGCGGCGCGCTTCATCGGCGGAAGTGGGAAGGCGCGTGAACTGCGCTTCCGCCTGATCGCGAATATTTGGCGGCATGCCCCTGAAATATTCGGTGCCGTGCCCACCTTGAGCGGTAAAGAGTGGCCCACACGTAAACAGTTCGGCTCCCAGCCTCTCGCCGCTATTCACGCTTGAGCGGACATTGAGCACAATGTCCAAAGGGTCGCCCACGCTTCGAACCGCCGTCACGCCGCTGTAAAGGTAAGCCGCCAGATTGCGGAACATCTGGGATTCTGGGCTGTAATGGCTCATGTCCGTATAAAAACCACCCGGCGCCACAAGGTGTACGTGGACATCAATCAGCCCCGGCAGAACAGTTTTGCCGGCGGCCTCGATGGGCGTCGCTTTCACTGTTCTCGGGTCCGGTCCTTCCCCTTCATAGACCTGAGCAATCTTGCCGCCACGAATTAAAATCGCGCCTGACTCAATCATTTTTCCGTCGCCGACAAAAATGCGCGCCCCGCGAATCAGGTAGGTTTCTCCACGGGCCAATTCCCGGTTCAGCATCTTGGTCTTCGCCACATTCTGCTTGGTATGCGCCTGCCAAAGACCCAACACGATGAACGGCAACATTACCGCGCCTACCCAGAGCTTGGCCGAGCCGCGAATCTTTTCTTCTTTCTCCCAACGGAAAAGCTTGTACGAAATGAAGAGTCCCACAAATACGGTGATCAGCAGAGCAAATGCCGGAAAACCATTCGCTAACAGACTTTCCTTTCGCAGCATCATCCCTTCGAGCCCCGAAACTAAGTACGTGGCGGGTAGGAATTGCGTCACGATGAGCAACCATGCGGGAAACATCGAGGTCGGAAACGTAGCGCCGCTCAAAAACAGCATCGGCAAGTAGACCAATTGAACCAGGATTTGGCTTTCCTGCATGGACTTCGCCACGGCCGCGAGAATCATTCCGATGGCGCGAAAGGCCAGAATGCCCAGTGTCGCGAACAAAAGAATCGATCCCATCCTCTCGGGCCATGCCATGCCGTACCCGAAATGCGCCACACAAAACATAAACAGCACCAGGGGCATAAAAAGAATCCACCCCACGACGGTCGCCGCGATCAGAATTGGAGCCGGAGTAATCGGAGTAACTTTGTACCGCCGAAGTACGTTAGACTCGCGCTCCTGCACGGCGCGCATGCCCGCACCGAACAAACCGTTGCCCAGCACCCCGATGATGATCACCATGGTCACGATCTGGGTCATGGCGTTGCCGCGGTCCCCATGCATCGCCTGGGCGAAGACCACAAAGAAAATCAGCGGGAACATGTAATTGAAAAACAGGACGGACTTCTGCCGCAGCGCGAGCTTGAGATCCAGTTGGATGAGCGCGATGTAACTTTTCATTTCGTCCGCATCAGTCGCGAAGGCGCTTACCGGTCAATTCGATGAACACATCCTCCAGCGTAGGCTTCTTGAGATGAACATCCACCAACTCAAGACCGTTCTGGTCGATCCATTTGATCAAGTCCACCAGCGTGGCCGCGGGACGCCGCGAAATCACGGTCAGCGTATGCCCAGTCGAATCCACAATGCTCTCGATCGACTCGACCCAGACTGGATGCTGCGCCGGAATGGGCTTGTCGCATGTCACCACGATGGTCGAAGCCGCGCGGCTCTGCTGCTGCAGTTTGCGCGGAGTGTCCATCGCGATGATGCGCCCCTGATCGATAATCGCAACCCGATCACAAAGACGCTCCGCTTCCTCAATGTAGTGCGTGGTCAAGAGAATCGTGCGTTTTTCGTCGCGCAGTTGCTCGAGCAACCCGTGAATCTCGGCGCGAACCTGCGGATCGAGTCCGGTGGTGGGCTCGTCAAGAAACAACAGAGCGGGATCGTTGACCAATGCAAGTGCCAGCGCCAGGCGCTGTTTTTGGCCGCCCGAGAGTGTGCTGTAGAAGGCATCACGCTTGTCCTCGAGCTGAAGCCGCTTCAAGATTTGGTTCGCGTCAACGTTACGGCTGTAAAACGAGGAGAACACGTGGAGAGCTTCGCGGACGCGAATCTTATCCGGCAGATTCGTAGCTTGCAGACAGACGCCGATGCGATCCTTGAGTTGCTGTTTCTGTTTTTCCGGATCGAAACCCAGCACCGATACTTGCCCGCCACTACGCGGCCGCAAGCCTTCCAGGATTTCCACCGTAGTCGTCTTGCCTGCGCCATTCGGTCCGAGCAGGCCAAAGACTTCACCGGTCTGGATTTCGAAATCGAGGCCACGCACGGCCTCAACCGGCCCGTAGGCTTTGCGTAACTCTCGGACGGAAATGGCTGGTTCGCTGGCCATTGAGGAATGTACAGGCTATTCGAGGAAGTGCTGTAGCGTCAAAGTCAGCAGCATTTCGGACGACGCGCTTTCGCGTTCTCTTGCTCACGCAGGAACGCGGCATATGCCCTCGGGGAAGAACATATTTGATTCCGCGAAAGAAAACGCATGTAAGCAGACTCATCGAAAATCTCGCGAAGGGCCGCCATCAGAGTCGTGGCGATTTGCCGTAGTCGCATCATCCCTGTTCCTCCGCGGCGAAACGTGTGGGCACGAATGGCGCTTCCCTGACACGCGCCTGCATCCGGCCCGAGATCACGCTCACCCATAAGGAAATCGACTCCAACAAAATGAGCGCAACCATGCAAACCAAGGCTCCAGCGACGGCTGCGTCCAGCCGGTCATTGAAGATCAGTCGCGAAACTCCATGACTGGGCGCAGTGGAGGACGCAAGTTGCCGCGCATGCGCCAGAAAACCGATGCGCGGATTGGGATCGAACACCTTATGCCACGATGCGGTAAACGTAACCGCAACCAACCAGGCGAGCGGCGCAAGAGTCACCGGCGAATACTTTGCGTTGCCCATCTTGACGATGATGGTTGTGGCCACGCAAAGCGCCACTGTCGCCAACAGTTGATTGCATATCCCAAACAGCGGCCACAGCGAATTGATTCCGCCCAGGGGATCTTTTACACCTTGCCACAAGAACGATCCCCACGCGGCCACGATCAACGCGCTGGTAGCCAGAATCGACGGATACCAACCCGTACGGCCAAGTGGCCTCCACACGTGGCTGAGGGCATCCTGCACCATGAAGCGGCCCACGCGCGTGCCCGCATCGAGAACGGTAAGAATAAACAAAGCCTCAAACATAATCGCGAAGTGGTACCAGATGGCCATCACAGCTTGTCCGCCCAAGCTGCTGGAAAAAATGTGGGCCATGCCTACAGCAAAAGCCGGAGCGCCTCCAGTGCGATTGAACAAAGTCTGCTCACCCACGGCCTGCGCCAGCGCATGCATCCCAGCGGCAGTAACCGGGAATCCCCATCCGCTGATGGTTGCAGTCGCCGCTTCGGGAGACTGGCCCACGATTCCGGCCGGACTGTTGATCGCGAAATAAGTTCCCGGCGAAAGCACGCATGCGGCAATCGTTGCCAGAATAGCCACCATGGATTCGCACATCATCGCGCCATAACCCACCATGCGAGTTTCGAGTTCGCGCCGAATCAGCTTCGGAGTTGTGCCGCTCGAAATCAAAGAATGGAATCCGCTGATGGCGCCGCAAGCGATCGTGATGAAAGCAAAGGGAAAGATTTTCCCGGCGAAGATTGGTCCCGACCCGTCGACAAACCTTGTCAGGGGCGGCATCTGCAGGGTCGGACGCAGCGCGACGATTCCCAACGCCAACAATGCGATCGTTCCCAGCTTGACGAATGTACTCAAGTAATCGCGCGGTGCGAGCAGCAACCAAACCGGTAATGCCGAGGCGGCAAATCCATAAATGATAATGATCACAGCAAGCGTTGGCGCGGTCAGGGTAAACCACGGAGCGACCGCCGGAGTCTGCGAGACCCACTGTCCACCCCAAATCGCAAGCATGACGAAAATGAATCCCAGAAACGAAACTTCCAGGACTTTGCCGGGACGCAAGTGGCGCAGATAAAAACCCATGAACACCGCGATAGGAATGGTCATCGCGATCGTGAACACGCCCCAGGGACTCGCCTTCAACGCGTTTACCACGATCAACGCACCTGCACCGAGCAGAATCACGATGATGCTGATAACCGCCGCATAGGCCACAAACCCGCCGACGATGCCGATTTCCTCGCGCGCCATTTCGGTCAGCGACTTTCCGTCTCGCCGCACCGAGAAAAGCAGAATGACAAAATCCTGTACGCACCCGCCAAACACAGCGCCGATCAATATCCAGAGCGTCCCCGGAAGGTAGCCAAACTGCGCCGCAAGCACAGGCCCCACCAGCGGCCCCGGTCCAGCGATGGCGGCAAAATGATGCCCAAAGAGTACCCACTTGTTGGTAGGCACGAAATCGCGGCCATCCTCCAATCGCTCGGCAGGAGTGGCTCGCCGCGCATCGAGCGCGAGCACCTTGGCGGAAATAAATCTGCTATAGAAACGGTAGCCCAACGCGTATGCACAAAACGCCGCGACGACCAACCACATGGCATTGATCTCCTCGCCGCGGTGCAACGCAATTGTTCCCAGCGCCAGCGCGCCAAGAACGGCAAGGCCAAGCCAAGTGAGGATTCGGATCGATTTTGTCATTTCTTAATTTTTATTGAGCCGAAGTCTTATGGCGATCGATAGGTTCCAGAATCTTATCCTGAAACAACTCCACGCGGACAAACCCAAAGCCTTGCTCCTCACGCCCGCTGAAATGAGCTTTCAGAGCCGTCTCCGTTGGAAGGGTGTATTGATTGGGTTGAAAGGCAGAGATCACCCAAACGCGCTGGTAGCTCGCAACAATCTGATTCAGCAGCTCAGAGTTTGGCCGCGACGGACGCGTCGTAAGCAACTCTAAATCCGTCTGCTCCGGGAACTCGTGGATTGGAGCATCAGCAAGGTGAAACTGTCTCCGATATTCGTCGAATGCAAGTCTCTCTTCACTGTAGCTAAAGAGAACGGCATCGCTTGCTCGTGCCTGTGACAGAACGTACCGAGTCGCACCTCTCCAGTCGTCCGTGTGTCCTGCGTCGGCGCGACCGCGAAAGTAGGAGTATGTACCGTTCAGTGAAAGTCCAAGCAAAACCATCAGAGCAGCGGCGAAGACAACGCTCGAACGAGCCCGGCTCAACGCATCGGACGCGAGCAGCACCAGCGGCGGAAGGCAAAAGATCAGGAAGCGAGGCTCGAAAACCAGCCAACGGACCGAAACGACCAGCACGAATACCACGGGCAGAATCAGCCAAGTCGAGAGAAACCAATATTTCCACGAATCCGCAGACGCCGTACTCGATCTCAGGCCAGCGCCCGCGCCGATCAAGGCCAGCACTCCATAAACGGCCAGAAGCAAGACGCCACCGTTCCCCGTCATATCGAGAGCGAACCTGTACCAGTCTTGTAGCGTCGGCGTGGTCAGCCAGGAAAGTTGGGTCCGGTCCGATGAAAACATAAGGCAATAAGCCAAAGGAGAGATCAACAAACAAATTATCGCAACACTCAAGAAGAATTGCTTCCAGGCAATCTCACCCCGCCGGAAAAATAGTGAGACCCACTCTGCCAGCAACATTAAACTTCCGAAAACCTGCGTGTACACGATCAGCGTGCTGCTCAGAACGTACGCGGCCCAGTTGCTACGCGTGGGCCTGTCCAGGCTGCACAAGAAAAGCAACGACGATAGAATCGCAAGCAACATGAACAGGCTGTAGGCCCGAGCCTCCTGCGAGTATCGGATGTGGAAGGCGTGAACCGAAAGCAACAGCGCGGCCACTCTTCCGGCCTTCGGTCCAAAGAGACGAGTGCCAAGCAGATAGATCGCGGGTATCGCAACCACCCCCGCCACCACTGACAGAGAGCGTATGGCAAACTCGCTGCTGCCCAGCCGGATCCAGCCGCGCAGAAGCAGGTAGTACAGGACCATGTTGGCTTGGCGGTGGGTAATTGCAATCCAAAAAAATCGCCAATCAAGCCGTGCCAGTGTCGCGCTGGCTGCCTCGTCAAGCCAGAAGCTCTTGGTTCCCAAGCGAATGAATCTGAGAACGGTTGCGAGCGCAATGGCGATGATCAGCCACAACCTAAAACCAAAGGCCGACGCCCGTCGAATCCCGATAATGTCCTCAGCACTTCGGCAGAGTTCACTTGTCACTGCGCGAGAGCATACCGCATCCCGGTGACCCAGGCAAAATCAGAGCTTCAATTGACAATCCTGCATTCGCAGTTAAGAATCTGCTATTCATGCCTGCCTTCGAAGAACTCCTTATTCGTTACGCAGTCCAGGTCATTGAATTTGTATTAGTGCTTGCGACAGGCGCGTTGATACTGCGCCCACGGCCGATCCGCGCAGAGCCGTCTGCTCTTCTGTGGCTGGAGAAAAACTTTCTCCGTCTGGCCCGAAGAAAAAATGCCGCTGTCGTTACGGTGGGTCTGATGTGCATCCTGATCCGAGGGGCGCTGATTCCAATTCTCAGCGTTCCTGAGCCTTATTATCACGACGAATACAGCTACCTGCTGGCCGCTGACACCTTCGCCCACGGCCGGCTCACGAATCCAACCCATCCGATGTGGGTTCACTTTGAGAGCTTTCATATCATCCAGCGCCCCACCTACATGTCCATGTACACGCCCGCTGAAGGCGTAGTGTTAGCCGCGGGGCAACTGCTCGGCCATCCCTGGATCGGTAATCTGCTCGTAACCGCGATGATGTGCGCGGCGTTGACCTGGATGCTTCAAGGTTGGTTTCCGCCCGGATGGGCGCTGCTCGGAGGCATGCTTGTTCTTCTCCGGCTGGGCATTTTCGGATATTGGATCAACGGCTACTGGTGTGGTTCGGTGACGGCTCTGGGTGGGGCACTCTTGCTCGGTGCATTGCCCCGCTTGAAACGCCGGGTACGAGCCCGCGATCCGATTTGGATGGCTCTCGGTCTCGCGATCCTGGCCAATACCCGGCCGTACGAGGGAATGGTTCTAGGTGCAACGGTCGCGGTAGCCATGGGAGCGTGGCTGGCTAGCCCATCGCATCCCAAACTCCCGACTGTCCTGATCCGCGTGGTCGCGCCCATTACGCTGATACTCGCGATCTCAGCCATCGCCACCGGCTATTACAACTATCGCGTGACGGGTAGTCCGTTTCGCATGGGTTACCAAGTCGATCGTAGCCTCTACTCGCGCGCTCGATACTTCATTTGGCAGAATCCCCTTCCGAAAATTCAATACCGTTATGCGGTCATGGAAGATTTCTACGAACGAATAGAATTTAAGTATTACCAGGACAATCGGACCTTGGCCGGCTTCATGAAGCAGAGCGCGTCGAAGATAGCCTGGTTCTGGCGATTCTTTCTTGGTCCTGTTCTGACGGTGCCTTTGCTGGCCCTTCCGTGGACTTGGCGTGATCGTCGGATTCGATTCCCGCTCCTGGCCCTTGTGATATTTCTGTTGGGGCTTAGCGTCGAAACCTGGTTTCGTCCTCATTATTTCGCGCCCGCCACGGGCCTGCTTTACATCGTTCTGATTCAGTGTATGCGGCATCTGAGGCTCTGGCGCTGGCGGGGGAGGTGGCTCGGACCGTCAGTAGTTCGAGCAGTTCCGCTCATCTGCCTTGCAATCGTGGTTATTCGGGTCACGGCGATTCAGGCCCACGCAACGATTGAAGAATTCTGGCCGCGAGGGAACATGCCCCGCGCCGAACTCTTGCATCGGATGGAGAATTCGCCCGGACAGAACTTGATCATCGTACGTTATGCCCCGTCCCATTTGCCGGATCCGGAGTGGGTTTACAACGCAGCTGATATCGACACGTCGAAAGTAGTGTGGGCGCGGGATATGGGCGAACAGTCGAACAAGGAATTGCTACAGTATTTTAAGAATCGAAGGGTATGGCTGCTGGAGCCTGATCAGTCCCCGCCAATCCTTTCTCCATATCCTGGTGCAGGCCGCGACGAGTCACCGAACTCCCAGTCAAGTTCTCGAACTCTTGATGAAGGCAATTCGAAATAGCCGCGCGTGGATCCATACAAACATTCCCGCGCTTGCGAGAAACATGCGCGCCTTGCGGTTGAAGCCAGGGCCCCGCGGTTCACGATCACTGGACGGCTGCTATTGGGAGACTGGCGCTTTGTGAATACAACTCTGCGGCCAGCACACCAATGAAGCAAATGATGACCGGAAATACCAGGTAAATACGGCTGTTCCAAAAATAGTGCCCACCAAAGATCAGCAAAACAACCGGCCAGACGAACATTAGTACGCAGCATAGTGCTGCAAGTTTCCCACGGACTGCCTCCATTTGCCCTCGGACAACCAGATCCATGACCAGAAAAATTGACAAAAGCAGGATGGTCGCGTCTTGAAAATAATTGTACGGCGAAGCGGCCAGCGCGATTGCAAGGTACAGTGAAAAACCAAGCGCGAGGTTCTTTGTGGAGCGAATCCATCGTGACGAGACAATACCCAAGGCAACAAGGATCACCGACCCAATGGTGGAGTAAAAACGCAGGTTGTCCGCCCAACCTAGTCCCGCGAAAAGCCCGCGCCAGTTCATCATCGAAGCCGGATTGACGTTGCCGTAGCCGTTGTGAAGATCGAAGCGGCGGACGAATCTGAAATATTCGATAATCTCAGAGCTGCCCGTTACCATGACAGATGCAAGCCCCAGAACCGCACAGCCAGCAATAAACCCAATAATCAAACGAAATTTTCGAGAGACGAGAAGCAGCAGTGCGAGAATCAACACAATCTGGAATTTCACCGTAGCCAATGCCAACACCAAGCCCGCCGCGAAATCACGCTTCTTCACGACCAGTAGATATGCCGCGGTAATGAAAAACAGCATCAGAATGGAGTCTTGTCCCAGTGTCAAGCAGGCCAACACGGGAGGAAACGCGAAACCCAACAGGCCAAGATACGGTCTACGCGCAACCAACGAAACGCAATCCCAGAGGAGAATGGGCAACAAGCCCAGCAGTGCTGCATTCAACAAGGTCCACACCACGAACGCCCGCTCGATTCTTAGATATGAAAGTGGGACGAGAGCCGCCGCCTCAAATGGAGGATGCAGATAGTACTCCGTGACTCTGCGGCCCAGAATAAATTGGAGAACGAGTTGTTGGGTCTCGGCTTGGTAGAGAGTCCGCCCGTTTCCTTCGCGGACGATAGTAGCTCCTACATAAAAGTTTAAGAAGTCCGTGGTCTCAATGCGCGCATGGTCCGTTGATGGCACCAGAACGAACGCCAATACTATCTCGATGACGATAACTCCCGCGAGAATGGCCGCGCGCTTCATGACCGCCGATGGTACCACCGCCAGTGCCTTTCGCTGCGGAGTGTTTGCCGACCCCGGTCAAGCGCACGAAGATCTCTCAAGTACCGCTAGCCTTCCCAAACAGAAAACTCAGGGCGTCGGGAAAGCGCTTGGCCCATTCTGCTTCGTTGTGTGACGCGCCCTCGTCGATCTTTACAAGCAAGCGGCTGTCGTCCAGACCCGCACGGCGTAGACTTTTTTCGAGCTCGCGAACATCTTCGACAACTTGTTTGTCTTTATCCTCACGGCCCGCTTCCCGAGTTCCTATCGCCAGAAACACTTTCTCCGGCCATTGTCGAAAAGAACGGCTGTATTTCAGAATCCTTCGATTGGAAATAAACAGCGATGGACTTTCCAGCAATAAGCGGCCAAATACTCCCGGCCGATCCATCGCCGTGTACAAGGAGATCAGCGCACCCAAGGATGACCCGCCCAGCCCCGTATTTTCAGGACCTCGGGCGATGCGATATCGCTCATACACAAAAGGCATGACTTCATTCATCAAGAAGTCGGGATAGCGCTTCCCTTGCGGCCGCAACACCGGGGGATGAAACGAGCGGTATGGCAGGAACTCCTTGATGCGGTCACCCTGGGCATTGTCGATTCCCACGATTATCAGCGGCGGAATGACCTCCTGCCGGATCAATCGATCGGCAGTTTCGTCCACTTGCCATTCCACACCGGCAAAAGCCGTTGCGCGATCGAAAAGGTTTTGACCATCGTTCAGATAAAGTACGGGATAGTGTCGAGCGCTATTGTCGGGTGTGTCGTATCGCGGTGGCAGCCAGACCCGCAGCATCCGTGTGTTGCGAAATATGCGGCTGCGAAACTCGTGCAACCGAAGATCGCCGGTCACGGATTGATTCAGCGGTGCAACTTGCTCGTGAGCCGTTTCTTCCATGGTGAATATTAGGTGCGGGCGTCCGCGCCCGTGCTGGCGCAGCAATAAATCCGCGATCAGTCCCGGCGCATGGCAGCCGCCATCAAGAACGAGGAGAGCGCAGTGATGAGAACAATCAACGTCAACGACGAAAGGCACAAAATACACCAAGTCGCGAGGACGAACTTCTCGATGTAAGTCAGATAGAGAGCGAAACCCATGCCTGCCGTCGAAGCAACCAACAGCATCAAAGGAGCTTCTGCTTTCGTGCGATAAAACGTTGACAGTGCGAGAAGCAAGCCATAACCAAGGATGCCAATCAGCGCATCCGGAACTCCAAGCACGGTGGAGTAAATGCTGCGATTGACGATGTCGCAATTGAAACTGGTACCGAAATCACAATAATTAGTTTGCGAAGTGCCATAGTGGTGATGCAGCGAGACCGAAGACACCACGATCCCGGCCAGGGCCAGGATAGCGATCAACGGAAAGACCCGCCGGGCGGCCGTGGTCATGGCAGGCTGCATCCAGTTTCCTGACCCAGGAAATCCAACTCGTGCTCGCCCTCGACCCGCGTGCCATCGGCAAAGATCCACGTCGGAAAGCGTTTGATGCCGGCTTGGGTGCAAACCGGCTCGATTCCCTTCGAGCCCTTGATCCCACACTCAATGTATGGAGCATACTGAAACGACGAGCCGAACTTTTCTTTCTGCTCTTCGCAATGCGGACACCAAAAGGCGCCGTACATTTTGGCCTGCTTTGCCGTCAGGCATTTCGCAAAAGCGTCCACCCGGCTGGTGTGCTTGTACCAAAGGAAATAGTATGCGGCCGCGAATGCAATGATGATCACGATGGCAATCATTATGTAACGCGTGCGGTTTGGATTCGGCTGCTCTCGGCCTTCCCGCTTCTGTTGCCGTTTTCTGCGCTCTTGTGACATAGAGATAAATTCTTATACCACGACCCGTAGAGCCGATGGCAGCACATCCAGCATCTCGCATTGTAATGTGAGCACCTCGCCATCGACCATCACATCCACCGGAGCATCCAAATGAAAATCGATTCGCTTCGCCTCGCGTCTTTCGGCGAGCGGATGATGGATGTGCGTTCCGTCATAGAGGGTCGGCAAATTGCGAATCAGTCCCAACCGCCCAATGGGCCCCCAACGCACATATTCGATGAGGCCATCGTTCACTTCAGCCTTGGGCGCGATCATCATAGTTCCGCCAGTAAACTTACTGTTGTTGAAGGTCAGAAACAGGCAGGGACGGCGATCGATCTCTCCTTCACCATCCACTTGCAAAGGAAAAGGCCGCCGGCGGAACCGCGCCAGCGTGACGAAAATGGACGATTGATAACCAAGTTCTCCCCACCCGCTGAACCGTCGAGCACGCAGGGTCGCAACATCCGCGGCAAACCCCATCGACAGTAGGTTGATGTAATGCAGAATTCCTTGCGTGTGGCGCAATCGCAAAACGTCGCATGGCTGAGACCGCCCGGCGAGTATTGCCTCGATCGCGTATTCCACTCCGCGGTCGGTAAACTCGCGCAGAAATGAATTGCCCGTTCCGAGAGGAAGAAATGCAAGCGTAGCAGGCTCGTCAAAATCCTGGCGCGGAAAAAGTCCGTTGACGATCTCATACGACGTTCCATCTCCGCCTACGGCGATAAACCTGCGATAGCCGGAGCTGTAAGCTTCGCGTGCCAACTGCGTTCCCTGCTCAGGGCCCGTCGTTTCGACCACATCGAGCTTGATTCCACCGGCTCGCAACCGGTCGAGCGCCTTCGGAACGAGTTTGCGACACCGCCCTCCACCCGCAGCCGGATTCACCACAGCAAGAAAACTGTCCGCGTTGCTCACAACTCGACCACGGCCGCACGGCCAAGAACTTTGCGGACATCATCCGCCAGTTCGATGCGCTTGATTTTCATGGACGCGGTGCGAGGGAAATCCTTGCCGCACATCAGATATCCGCCAATCCGCTTAAAGTCCGGCAGTCGTCGGTTACGGGCAATGATCTCCTGTTTCAGGGCCTCAGTGAACTCCTGATTCTGCTCCAGGCGCAACAGAAGAACCAGCATTTCGCGACCCAGGCTTTTTGCCGGCCACAGATAATTCGCAGCGAAAATGCAGCACTCTTTCACCGGCAGCCCGTCGAAGGCGTTTTCAATATCCTCGGGATAAATATTCTTGCCGCCTTCGGTCACGATCATGTTCTTCTTGCGCCCGAAAAGCTGCAGGTGCCCGTTGCCGTCAAAACGCCCGAGATCGCCTGTGACCAGCCAGCCGTCCACAATCGTCTGCGCCGTCAACTCGGGATCGTCCAGGTAGTGCGACATCACAGTCTTGCCGTGAACCGCAACTTCGCCGATGCCATCGGAATCAGGATTCAGAATTCGCAGTTCGACTCCAGGCAATGGCTTGCCCACCGTATCAGCGCGAAAAGGCTTCAGATCGTTCAGTGTTAGAGAAGTGCCAGCTTCGGTAAGTCCATATCCGTTGGCGACTGGAATACCGAGGTCGTAGAAAAACTGTAACGTCGAAGGCTCGACGAATGCTCCTCCCGTAAACATCGCCAGTAATTCTCCGCCGAATCCCTGATGCACCCCTGACAGAAGTTTGCGACTCAAGCCAACCTTGGGATGCGCGCGAGTAAGCGACTTATTGAGCGCGATCATTCGATACAGCAAGAAACGTTTGCCTGCGGATAGTTCGTCGAACTTGGCGCGCAGGCCGCGCTCCAGATTCTTCAGAATCATGGGAACCAGCGCGACGTAGGTGATTTTGTAGCGAACGAATGCATCACGCACAAACTCCGGCCGCAGCGTGCGCAGGTGCACCACGCAAGCGCCGCAGACGAACGGGCCGATGAAGCCAACCATGAAATCAATCGCGTGGTTGGTCGGCAGAATGCTAAGGTAGCGAACTCCTGGCCAGAATGGGTACCATGCCGTCAGCGCCTTGCACTGCTCCAGATAATTATCGTGGGTGAGCACGCATCCTTTGGGCCGTCCGCCGGTGCCGGAAGAATAGACGATGCAGGCGACATCCGCCCGCCCTCGCGAAACAAATGCAGGATCGCCCTTACGGCGGAAATCTTCCCAGCGATAGGCGCCGGCAAGATCGGCTCCCAGAGGCGCTTCCGTGACTAGCACCTTCGTCAGCTTGTTATTCTTGAACTCCGGCGACTGCGTGATCGCACGCCAAAGATAATATTCAACGATTAAGAACTTCGCCTTAGAATGCGCCAGTAGTTGCAGGTGCTCGGCCGCCGTCAGCTTGTAATCGAGCGGCACCAGCACGCCACCACGATAGAAAACGGCATACGCTGAAATCAGCCACTTCGACTGGTTCGTCATAATAATCGCGGCACGATCGCCGGAATTAAATCCAGCATCCTCGAGCGCGCGCGCCAGCGGCAGCGCCACCTCTTTGAAGTCAGAATAGGTGAGCCGTGTCTTCTCGCGATCTCGGTCCGCCTCAATCAGGCAAGTTTCGTTTGGCCAGCGATCCAGCGCATCCCGCAGAGCTTCGCCCAGACAAGTGTATTGGTCGAGATTGAGCATTAAGAATAGAAAACCATGTTGATCAGTTCACAGACCGAGAACTGAGAACAAGGAACTGGAAACTGAATTCTCCGCACGTTGAAAATCACAACCGAACCTGGATGCGCTCGGCCAACGTTCTGAAATCCGACACTCCCTGCAATTCGTAGTCCGGCAACTCGATATGAAAATGATGCTCTAGCCGTGTTAGCAGATCGAGGGCCTGCAAGCTATCGATGCCGAGCGTCTTGAAGAAGTCGTCGTCCGCAGTGAGCTTCTCTCGTGGCACTTTGAAATGCGCGGCTGCGAGATTCAAGATTTGTTCCAGCGTTTGATTGGATGCGGTCATAATCTAATCACTTCGATTGTCATTTTCGCGCACGCTAAGGCAAATACGGCTGCGCCTCTTCGCTCTCCACAAACTTTCGTAAACCCGCCTCCACTGCCGGCTCAGCAAAGAGCTCGCAGAAAACATCAATTTCCTTTCGCAACTCTTCATACGGGATCGGCTTGATAAACCTCTTGGCCGCAACCGCAGTGCGCCGATCAAATTTCCCGAGCTGAACTGCAGTCGCCCGCGCCACTCTCAGCGGCTCGCCTTCCCCCACCACCTGGCTCACCAATCCAACTTGCTGCATCTTGGTGGCATTAAAACTACGTCCGGTCAACAGCAAATCGCGAACCACGGCATTCCCCAGATCGCGCTTCAGACGCGGAATTCCGCCGAAACCCGGGATTAATCCCAGTCGCAGCTCAGGGAAACAGAATCGAGCCATTTTGTCGGCGATAATCAAGTCGCATACCAGCGCCAGCTCAAACCCACCACCGAAGGTAACTCCGTGCACCGCCGCGATGGTAGTCAATGGCGAAGCGTCGATCAGGTTCAGCACGCGGTGAATGCGCTCAAGAAAATCGCGTACGCCCCGGGCCGCATCCTTCCGCTCCATTTGCTGGGAGCGCCAATGCAATTCCCGCAGGTCCGCCCCGGCGCAAAAACCAGCCTCGATCTCGCTACAAATAATAAGCGCATGAGCTTCGTTGGTTACACGTTCGAGAACCTTAACAAACTGTTCAAGCTCTTCCAGCGTGAGCGAACCGATTTCGTTGCACGGCGCACGATGCAGCGCCAGTTCAACGACACCGTTTTTCAGTTCCCACGAGAGTGCTTTTCCGCGAAATGATTCCATGCCCCGCCCGGTTCCCTTTGTGAACCTTCTTATCTTATTGGCGAATGCCTTTAACCGGACTCATGAAGCCTGCTTCACCCCATACATTTCTTCAATCTCTTCCTTCAGGCGAGCCGCAATCAAATCCCGCCTCAATTTACCGTTCGCCGTCAGCAGGCCATTCTCAATCGAGAACGGCTGGGTATAAACATGGAACGCCCGCACCTGCTTGTAATGCGGCAAGCCCGGATTCACCGCATCGAGCGCAGCTTGCGCTCGCTCTCGCGTCACATCGCCAGTCACAACCGCCGAAAGATATCCGCGCCCGTTGCCGACCAGCACGACCTGCTGCGCTCCCGGCAAATTTCGCAGAACTTCTTCTTCGATCGGCTCCGGAGCAATGTTGTGACCCGAGCCCAGAATAATCAGATTCTTGATGCGTCCGACGATTCGCCAGTTCCCTGCTCCGTCTACCTCGCCCTGATCGCCAGTATGAAACCATCCGTCGCGCAACGCTTTCGCAGTCTCTTGCGGACGATTCCAATAGCCCGGAAAAACATTCGGCCCACGCACGACAATCTCCTCGTTCTCGCCCAGCTTCATTTCTACGCCGTCGATTGCCGGTCCCACCCTCCCCGGCTCGACGCGATGCGGATCGTCCATGGTGCAGATCGCGGTCGTCTCGGTCAATCCGTACACCTGCAGCACTGGGATTCCCAGCATCATGAAATAAAGTTGCGTCTCCACGCTAAGCGGCGCCGAACCGCAGATCAGAGCCTTCAAATGGGAACCAATCATTTTCTTGCGAATGGTCGGAAATACGACGGTCTTGGCCAATGCAAGCCACACCGAATCCGTGAAACTTCTCCGCCCTTCCTGGCGGCGCATCCACGCGCCTTTGGCTCGAGTGTAAATGGCGAGGACCACGCCCCCAGTTTTCCAAAGCTGTTCGTCGACAGCCTTGCGCATCCGTTCGAGAAGCGCTGGAACGTTAAGAAAATAATCCGGCGCGACGGTCCTCATATCGCTCGCAATTTTAGTCAGGTCCGTATTAAGCGAAAGCAGGCTACCCCGCAAAAGACAAGTCAGCAGCATGATCCAGGAGCCCGCAAAACAAAACGGAAGATAATGGAACACGCGATCCTGACCCGCCTTGTTCTGCATCAACGCATCCAGCCGGCCGGAAGTGCAACCCAGCATGTGGCCGACATTGCCCGCCGTCAGGACAACCCCTTTCGCCTCCCCAGACGTGCCGGAAGTGTAAATAATCGTGACCGGATCAGAGTCGGCGAGCACCGCTTTATCATTCGGGTGCCCCATGCTTTCCGTTTTTTGCAGAGGGTGGGAGTCGCCTGAAAATATATCCTCAAATAGCGCTTGCGACGGCGCCCCTGGCCAGTTCTCCACGATCGCGTCGCGAAGCATCGCATCGCCGCAGACAATCAACGCCGGAGAGCAATCCCTCATCATGGCCACGAGTTCAGCGGGAGCCTGCCGCGCGTAAAGCGGCACCACGATCAATCCCTCAGCCATAATCGCCAGGTCGATCGCAACCCAGCGAATGCTGTTGTGGGCAAGCAGAGCGCACCGGTCGCCCCTCTTCAGGCTTCGGGAAGCCAAAAAATCCCGCGCCTGTGCGATCATCCTGAGCAGATCGCGCCCTCTCGCCACGGACTGACCTTGCTGGTTTTCCTCGCCAAGCTCTCGTAAGACAACAGTTTCTCCCACCAATTCGAGCCGCGCAAAAATGTCGTCGAAAAAACTCAATTGCAAGCTTCCCTCTGGGTCTCTGTGTCTTTGTGCAAAGCGCTTCAGCTATAGGCTTCAACCAAGCTGTGCAGCCCCGTACTCATGGGCGGCAAATAATCTTCCCAGCCCCACTCTCCCTTGCGGGTCGTAAACTCGGGATACCGCCGCTGCACTTCTTCCTCGAAATAAACGCCCATGCGTGCCATCACTTTCAAATTCCGCACCACTGTCCGCCCGATTCCGTCGGCAATCCTCTCGCCGTCCTGGCTCAACTTCATAAGCGCTGCCAACAGCTTCGGCTCCAGATCAACGTCATCGACATTCATCAGAAGATCCTGATGGCCGCGCTCGCGCATCAGATTGCGAATGCGTTCATCCATGGTGATTCCCGCTGACGGCACCAGCGCCGGCATGCACGTCACAATCCCGTGATAGCGCGACGACGCCATCATGTGGCAAGCCCGCAGCACGCTCACCAGCTCGTACATGTTGTAATCTTCAGAACTGAGTACCGGCACGCCGCCAAGCTTTTCTGAAATTCGTCCCGCCGGACGCGCATCCAGCCTCTCGGTCGCCGCTAAGATCACAAACACGTTGCGCTGCTTGCGGAATGCATCCACCGCATTCGCGATCGCCGACAAATAGTGCTCGTAAGCGCGATCCGCCTCCGGCCCCGAATTGTGGAAATACACCGAGCGGTAGTGGCTATCCTTATATGCTCCCATCAACCCGTGCAGCGCGAACTTGGCCACGGAAGCCTTTACCGGCCACTCAAAAGGATTAATCGGACACACCACCAGCACAGGCGTGGTCCCATCCCATCCCACTTCGCGCAGCACCTTCCTGCCAAATTCCGCGGGATGCGGTTCAAAAGTCCAGGCCGTATCTGTGCCCAACTCATTGGGCACGCCCAACTCGCGCAGAATAGTGCGCGACTCCTCGTTTCTCGTAATGACCAGCGAGTTCTGGCAGTAGCGCGCACACATCTTTGCGACCACCGGATCCATGTGTCCAGCCTCAGCGCCGTAGCCCACGGAGAGCTTATTCTGCGCCGCCGCAATTCCCAACGATCCAATCATCATCGTGGTGAGCGCATTGGCGAACTTGCTCTTGAACATCGAACCTTCACAAGCCACCACGCCGTGATGTTTCGGCACTTCGTCGGACAAGAAAGGCGGAAAGATATCCGGCAGATGCACCTGCACCGTACTCTCGAAGTATCCCTGGGAAAACTTGGGAACTTGCGTCATCACGCTGAACGCGACCCGATCTCCGCCCAGAATGTAACGCAACTGCCGCAGCATTTCCTCCACGCGCACGTCCGATCCCATATTGCGCGTCCCGTTGTACCCTGCGAACAGAAGCTTCAGCTTCTCTCCAGGCCGCCACGGCTTCCCTTGGCCCAGCATCCACCCAGCCTTCGACTTCTCAATCAGGGCGCTGACCCAGGCTTCGAGCACCAAGTCCATCATGCCGCGGACCCTCCGATCTTGACCGGCCAGTCCTGATACCTGTACGAAAAGTTGGTCTCCCGGCTGAACTTCAGCAAAGGATAACTGTATTGCGAAAATGGCACAGGCCTGTGACCCAACTCAGTGGTCACACGCGTGTTGTCGAACACCGTATTCCAGACCAGGTAAGGCATGAACACTTTCATCAGCGACGCTCCGTGAGCGATCGCTCCCGAACGATTCGCCAAGGTATTTACGGTCCCGGAGAAAGGCCGCTCCAGCACTGGCACAAACACGGGCGCACGTTTCTGCTGCGAAGCAGCCAGCGCGGTCGTCAACTCACGAAACGTCTGCGACTCCCGTCCGGACGAAAGATGATAAGTGTCATACTGCGGATTGTCTTTCTGATGTAGCCTCGCGATCGCGTCCGCCACAAAATCCACATTCACAATATCGATCTTGTCATTGGGCCGAAACGGAAGCACCGGCAAACCCGCCAGGAAAACGAATGCCCTCACCATATCGAACTGCGTAGTCTCTGCCCGCCGGCTGTCGCCCAGCACGATGCTCGGCCGGAAAATCGTGATCGGCACTTCGGGCAGCAATTGCCGGATCATGTGTTCGCAAAACTTTTTCGTGCGCGCGTACGGATCGTAGTCCGACCGATTCCAATCGATCGACGCGTCCTCCGTCACGACTTCATTCTTGCGCTTTCCGGCCACTGCCACAGTGCTGACATGGCTAAACCGCCGCAGTCCGTGATAGTGATGCACTCGCATGGCAAGCTGCAGCACTTCAAGCGTCCCTCGCAGGTTCACATTCAGGCAGCTTTTCTCGGATTTCCGATTCAACGACGCCGCACAATGAATGACCGAATCAGTGGTGTGAATCAAGCGATCGTAATCATCTCGGGCAAGACCGAATTGTGTCCCGGTCAAATCCCCGCGAAAGATCCGAATGCGCGTCTGCAGGTATTCGTAGAAGCGCGGGAAATCCAGATGCAGCTGCAAAGCCTGCCACAAACGCAATTCCGCTTCATGCGGATCACGCGCCCGCACCAGCACGTTCAGCGAAGCCCCGTGCTCTTCCAGCAGATTGGCGGCGACGTGCCCGCCGATGTATCCGGTGGACCCGGTCAGGAATATCGCCACGTTGCCCCGTTTGTGCCAGTTTTAATGGCTTCTCCGTTGCTCTCGGACTCCGCCAGTTGGAAACTCCGCGACGGCCGCGCTTCGAGGGGCCGCCCCTCAATCAACGGATAAGTCCATCGCCGCAGCGCCGGAATATGAATGTTGATCCAATACTCCCACCAGTCGATGCTGCGCGTATCGTAGCCAAAGTTCGCCCTCTCTTCCGGCACCAGCGCATAAGCCAGTTTTTCCACATTCTCCGCCACGAAATCATGCTCGTTCAGAAGAATAAAGGGCTCGAAAAGTTCAATCAGCTTTTCGACTTTCTCCAGATTGCGTTCCGCCCGTGCCAGCGGCATCTTGCGTAAAGGCAGCGGCGACACAATGCGCTGAATGGACTTAATGATCGCCTTCTGCGCCGGGGCCGACATGCGCTCGTAGCGCTGCTTCGAGACTGGAATCGCATCGAAACGCAGCCGCAGCCAGCTTTCCATACCTTCCAGCGCGCGATAATGCTTGCGGTGCGCCAAAGAAGTCAGCTCAATCGACCGCCGCATATCGCACGGATTTGTCACCGAAGTTGCCAACTGATAGATCTGCGCGTTCCGCCGTTCGACAATGGAAGCCGCGATCAACGTCATCCCGCGGCACACCGAATCCACCGGAATCACATCCAACCGCTTGCGTTCGTTCGAGGGCAATTGCCGGAAATAAGTCCCCAGCAAATACGAGAGAGCCGCAGAAGTATTGATGCCTTCATTCCAGCCGAGAAACGGCTTCTCCACCGAAGTTTCCACAATTGCC